>OGMH01000258.1_pt1 | contig 38553 bp, 24 predicted proteins | sample 1573191 | NCBI WGS metagenome assembly OGMH01 (sample SAMEA2581978, study PRJEB24529) | metagenome | biome: Human gut stool | place: China | collected 2011 | reverse complement strand
TGCCAAATATGATCGCACTGTTCGCATTGAGTGGGGTTGTTGTCAGGGAAACAAAGGCGTTTTTTAAGAAACAAAGTTAGGCAATTATTTAATGTGTCATATTGTAAACTTAGTTGCCAATTTTAGCTCATACGTAAAGAGGAGTGTGATAATTAATCACACTTCTCTAAAAATTTCTTTATAAAAAAAAGTTTTTCTGCTGGTTGTCAGCCTCGGTATCCAGTTAAGATACCCATAACGACGTGGAAATCATTAAGTCCCCCACGTGGACTACAGTTTTATCCAAGCTGCCAGGCTCAATACCCAGTCAAGACATCTAACGAGATGGAAATTATCCTGCTCCATCTGCAGCACAACTTTTAACGATGCTCTTACATCGAAAACATTTCTGTTCTTACTTTTATCATACTCAATTCACACAAAAAAACAACTAAATTTTTCTTTGTTGTCTTTTAACTTCATGATAATTTTCCATAAATGTGCCAATTTCAGTTTCTATTGCTTCCTCTTTTCCAATGCCAACCCAATCAATCGATCCGCCTGATCTGCCATGAACAGCGGGATATTCAGCACACCATCGTCCAGATTCAGATTGTCCAATGAGAAACGGATGCGAAGCCTGACCTTATCAGGGAACAGTTCCTTGAACTTCTTCATACTCCTGCTGGTTGTGTTGGCTTCGGATTTGACCTCCACAGGGAAGATGTCGTTTTCCCGCTGAATGAGGAAATCCACCTCGTAAGGTAGGTTGTTCTGGCTCCAATAACGGGGCATGACTTCAAACTGAGTAATTAAAGTCTGCAACACAAAGTTTTCGGTTAATGCGCCTTTGAATTCAGTAAACAGGCGGTTTCCTTCTCCAAAGGCAGTGGGAGCCAACTGTGCCAGACGGCGGAGCAGTCCCACATCTACCAAATAAATCTTGAAAGCAGACAAGTCATCGTAAGCTGCAATCGGCAAGCCGGGAGCTGAGCTGCGATAAATTTTATGCACCAGACGGGCATCCACCAGCCATTGCAAAGCATCCTCGTACTCACGGGCTCGTGCGCCTTCCTTGACCACCTTATAGACAAACTTCTTGTTCTCCCTTGCCAGTTGAGAAGGAACAGACTTCCAAATCATTGAGATTTTCGGGAACTCGCTGAGATTAGGATACTTGGCAAAATCACGCTCATAGGCTCCAAGGATTCCGGACAATGCCTCCTGCATGGCAGAAACATCCCGTGCCTCCGTCCACATCAATACCGACTCCGGCATACCACCGGTGACATAGTACATCTTCAGCTTCTCATACAGCGGATTAAAGAAGGCGTCAGGGATAGGTTCAAGGGTATCCACCTGTTCCAGATACTGCGCCAGATTTTCATCACCGTTGGCAAGTAGAAACTCAGGGAAGGCCATTGGGTCAATCTGCATGAAGTTGACCTTGCCTACTGGAAAAGAGGAAGGCTTCGCCAGAGCAATCCCCAACAGAGAACCGGCACAGGCAACATGGTACTGCGGTGCGTTCTCGCAAAAATACTTCATGGAGTTGATAACCTTCGGGCAGTCCTGTACCTCGTCAAAGATGATGAGGGTCTTTTCTGGCAATATCTTTTGACCGCTTGCCAGCATAAGGTTTTGTAGAATCCGGTTCACATCCTTGGTTGTTTCAAAAATTGTTTATATTCTTCGTTTTCGTCGAAGTTAAAGTAGGCTGTATTTTCATAACAGCGTCTGCCGAACTCTTTTAGAATCCAAGTCTTACCCACCTGACGTACGCCCTTCAAGATTAAAGGCTTGCGGTAGGGAGAATCCTTCCAATCCAGCAACTTTTTTAAGATAAATCGTTCCATAGAATCACTCTTCACATTTTTATTGGAGTTTTATGCTTTATAATCACACTTTATATGAGATAGCGAAAAAATTTTCTAAAATAAAGGCAGACCACAGCCTCAACATTAGTTATATTACATCTTATCATTCCTGTTCCATTCCGGATAGGAAAGGATAAGATCAGTATCACTATAATCAGTATCGTTATTATCAGTATTGTTACATCAAAGAAATAGGGCTGACCTGTTACAGTCAGCCCTAAGTAAAAATTCTATATTCTGTTAGCAAAAAATCAGTTTTGCATTAACGTCTTGCGCCATAGCTGCACTGCTTGAGTGCACTCTTAGCCACAAGTTCGCTTCCGTCATAGACCAACACGCGGGCTTTGTAGTAATATTTTCTGCCCTTCGTGCCCTTGGTGCTGATAAAGCTGTTCTTGCTGCTTGTCTTGAGCAGTTTGTAGCCTGCGTCCTTCTTCGTCGAGCGATAGAACTGGTACTTGACCGTATAGCCCAGCGACTTGATGTCGGAGATCATGGTCTTGCTGCTCTTGGCTGCGACCTGTACCTTGACGGATTTCTTGCTCGTCTTAGTGGTGGTCACTTTGAACTTCACGCTCTGCATCAGTTCTTTGACGTGGGCGGCGTTCTGTTCTTTAATTAACCCCTCTGCTTCGTCTTTGTCGACGACTGCGAAGGTCGTGAAGCGGGTCGTCGTGAAGCGAATGTAATCTTCTGCGCCGATCTTCTCTACGCTGTGGTTCAGGATCTCGCAGAGACCGTTGTCGTCGATGTAGATCACGAGGATGTCTTTGCCTTTGAGCTTATCCGGCATCGGCAGAGTCACATAAGCCTTGCCGCCTTCAAATTGATGCAGGTGTTTTTCGCCAATCTTCGCGGCAAGGTCGAAGAGCGTGCCGTTCTTGCCGACGATCTTCTCCGCCGGTTTCTGCGTTTCCTTGAGCTGGGTGTTTTCGCCCACCACGATGGTTACGGTGTCACCCTTGGCTGCGCCTGCAATCGTTTCTAAGGTCTTGTTGTCGAGGACGACTTCGCCATTGTCGGTCTTGATGACAAGGTCGGCGTTCGTGTCCTTGGCGATCGCGTTGACGGTCGCCTTTGGCAACTCGACTTCGGTTGCTTTCACGCTGTCTGCCGCGCTCGCGCCTGCGCCGCTGCCGTTGTTGTTTGTCTCGTTAGACTTCACAGTGATCTCGATCGTATCGGACTTATTGGAAACCGCCTGATCGAGCAGTTTGTCACCGAGGTCTTTGGAAACGCTGGCTGTGGTCTTGGAAACATCCTGACCCTGCTCGTTCTTGGTCGTTTCGGTCGTCGTATTCTTGACGGTCGTCTTGGTTGTTGTAGTTGTGTCGGTTTCCGCACCCGGCTTGGAGGTCGTATTGTCCTTCGTGTCTTCTTTGACTGTGATGACATCCGCATCATCCGGTGTCGGAGCCGGGGCTGCGCCACCGCCGCCACCACCGGATGCTCCGCCGCCGCCGGAAGGCCGATCGGAAACGGTCACAGTCAAACTTTGTTCTGCCACATCTGCGTACTCTGCGTTTCCCTGAACCTTATACCAAACGGTGTATTTCCCCACGTTTTTCGCTGTGGGGATCTGCTCGCTCCACTCAGAATTGTCAAGCCGGTAGAGCATCGTGCCGCCAGTGGTCTTGCCTGCTGTAACCAGCGCCTGTTCTGTACCATTGTAGGTCAGGGCGTTTGCCGTAGGTGCCGTAACAGTGGGGACAAGCTTGTCGGTCGCATTGACATTGACGGTCAGCGTGATGTCCTCATAGTTTGTACTCTTGATTACTACGGTCACTGTGCCCACAGAGCCGGTGGTTTTCACGTCATTTTTCTGAATCGGCAGGATCAGCTTGCCATCTTCCACCTTCGCACCGTCGGCGTAATAGGTGCTGGACAAGTTGACCGTTGGTGCGCCGTAGGTCACTGTGCCGTACTCCTTGGGAGCCTCCAGTACAGGCAGAGTGGGGAGCGTCACAGTGTAGGTCTTTTCGTGGCCGTTTACAATGGTCAGCGCGGTTTCCTTAGTAAAGTCAGGCGCAGCGGCCTTGATGATGTTGCCAGTCGTGGTGAAGCTGCGCTGCTTCAGGGCGTAGTTCTTCGCGGCCTGCCCCATCAGGGTCACTGTGGCAGTGATGTTCTTGCCGTTGCCCACACTGGCATCGTCAAAGCTGGCGGTCACGGTGTAGTCTGTTCCTCGGTTCAAGGTCACGTTGTCGAAGGTCACGCTGGTAATGTCCGCGTTTGTCGTGCCATCATAGGTCTTATCTTTTACCGCAACTGAAAAATTCAGTGGGTACTTAGAAATTTCCGGTACCACGGAATCTGTTAATGTCCTATCGTATGAAGCACTTGCATCTGTCGGTGTAAATTTCACGGTATAAGCCTTGTTATCTTCTACCTTCGGATAAATACCAGATGCTGGACTACTATTTTCCGGTTCCCAGCTCCAGGTTCCGGCTACCAGTTGATTTGCACCATTATACACACCATAACCAGAAGCCAGGGAAACCGGAATCTGAGCAAGTGAAACCCCATAAGTCCCCTTCGCATCCCACTTTGGTGTTCCGTTTCCTACAATTCTCAGTGTATCCTTGGTAGACACATGAAGCGGTTGCGTTCTCTCAGACGCAAATGCATTCTCTTTCGCCTTTATTCTGCTGGTTACCTGATATCCATGTGCCGGATATAATCCCTGAATTTTCGTACCGTCAATCCATGTAAATGCTCCGTCTGAATCTGCATCACGGTATCCATACTCAATGTCATTTTCCGGATTCGTTCTGTTTATGGTAATCGTCGTACCGGTTATTTTCACCTCATTCTCAGTTATTGCAGCCGGTGCTGCCGTTCTTTTAAGAATCGTGATACTTTCAGGTTTTCCGGCAAATTTCTTATCCTTGTCGCTTGCAGCATACCGATAATAAACCGTACTCTCATGATCGGAAGAAATGATGTCTGTAATCGAAATTCCTGATTCACTGCCCATTTTTGCAGATGTCCAGTTTGGAGAGGTATTGGTTCCGTTTACAATCACATACTGTAAAGATGAGGAAATTGTGATTTTTTCCTTCCGATAATCAATATTCGGCTTGTTCGATTCTCCCGGAATCGCCTGTGTTTGCAAATCCGCCGCCAAAACCGCTTCACTGGCTGACATGGACGAGGATGCTTTCTTGCGAATATAGACTGGTACAGACCCACCATTTTCACGAATGTTATTCAGCAGCCCTGTCAGACGAACCTTACCACCCTGTCTTATCGTTGTCCATGACTGTGCATCCTTAGAAGCAGCATACTCCAGATCGCAGGAAGCTTTATTCTCTAAAGTCTCCTGTTCGTAATTGATAGAAACATCAGCAGCCTTAGGTGCCTCCTGCCGCACTTTTTCTGTCTGGAAATTTACATAGGTTACATCAAGAGATAATTTACCATCCTTTTTAATCATCAGTCTGACATGATATTCTGTGTCCGGAGTTAAATTCTCAATGGTACACTCATAGTTTCCGGAAGGACTTTCCTTAAGTAACGTTCCTTTCGAGAACATATCATCTAATGTCCCTGTCTGAGCATCCTCGCCGGAGGTTAAGAAAAACTTAACCTCTGCTCCGGGAGTTCCTGTTGCCTTAAGTGTAGCAGTCGCTTTTGTGTCAGAAATCGTCTTAATATCCGTGACAGCTGCGGAAGTGATACTTGCCGCATTATTATTAGAATATGTCTTAGTAGCTGGATCATAATATACCGTCTTACTGTACTTGCGGAAATGCGGGTAATCCTCCGTTCCGATCACCTGTCCCCACGTACCATCTGATCGATCACCGTTTAATTTATAGGCAATTTCTCCGGATTTCAGTTTTTCTTCGCTTATAGTAGTAATTCCACCCAAAGAACTAAAATCACCCTTTGTTGTCTCATAACAGTTCGTAAAAGTAGTCCTACGATCATTCGGGGTCTTAGTTCCTTCCAGTTTTCCTGATACAGCCAAGCAATTAGTCACCGTTCCTTTAGTCGACACTCCGTCTATAGAACTATATAAAAAATCTGTTCCTACTACAAAACAATTCTGAATTTTGACATCATACGTAGCGGTACGACACAACCCGCAAGTCCAATCACCTTCAAACACCAGCCCTATATTTTGTACACTCCCATGTTTAATCTTTGCCACCAGTCCCCACTTATTTGTATCGTCCTTAGCAGGTCGCAGTCCGGAAATTACATGGTAATTTCCCTCAATAGTCCCCTCGAAAGACCAAGTATTAGATTTGTCTCTAATGCTTGTCCAGTCATGTCCGTCCGGGATCTCAATATCCTTCATCAGCTTCAGATTGCTCTGATTAGAGATTTTACCATCATTAAACTGCTTTGCAAACCAGAAAAGCTGACCGGCATTATAAATCTCATAATATCCCTGCCAATTTTTGGGCTCCTGATATGCACCACATGCTTCACAAAATCCATCTGCATTATAGTGCTCATGACTACAAACGGTATCACCATAAAACATCGCAATTTCATTTGGTGTTATTGTCGAAATCGTCTCACCTGATTTTGTGATCGGATTGCCGTCATTTAAGCCCGGTACCGTCACCGAAATCTCTGTTTTATTCTTATTTTCCGGCAGATATACCGTCAGATGTCCCGTGTTCGCTTCATCATACGAAATCTGCATGGAAGGAATGACCATAGCTGCACTTTGACCTTCTTGATTGATCAACGGTTCACCATCCTGCTTGATCGTGATATCGGCTGCCTGTAATACCTGATCGCTCGTGATCGCCGTGGAAACAAATTTTAATCTTGTCTCATAAAGAGGAGTTGCGGCCTTCAAAGTGATCGTTGCATTCTTATCATCAACATCAGCAACGTCAGCTTCCATCCGATAAACATAGTCTCCAACCGTCACCGTTACCGTTACCGGTGTCCCTGGCGTTAATGGCTTCAGATAATTGGATGCCTTAAGTGTAACTTGATAATCGCTCACCTTCATCGTCCCTGCATTCCAGGTAATCCCTCCCACGCTGATTGTCACCGGATAAGTGCTTTCGGTGAATCGTACATCCGCAATCGTGCCCTGAATGGTATAGTTTTTCAGTCCGGGATTTTCACTTTTCGGGAAATAATCACCACCATTTAAGTTGACTACTGCCTGATCACTGATGGAAATGGAGCCCACCAAGGTACCATCTATACTGGGCTTCTCTACGACACCGATCGCATATACTTCATTATGATATGCAGTGGCTGAAACCGTTCCGCCATTGATCACAATCTCACCATACTTGTATTTACCTTCGCCTATCGGTTTTGCTCCACCGCCGCCAGTGCCGATTGCGGCTCCGGGGCGTCTTCCTGCGTTCGTAACATATCCTCCACAGGCTGTCACATTGCCACCGTTGATCTCAATCTTATCCACGCAGCCGAACGGTCCACCGCCAATTCCTGCTCCACCGTATACATGATTAATATCCTTGGGGTAGTTTCCATATCCGCCCTTGGCATACACAGTTCCGCCGTTGATGACAATGGTACCGATGCCGCCCTCTAAACCGCCGCCAATACCTGCTGCCATCCCGCTGCCATAAGCTTCGATATTGCCTCCGTCAATCACAATCGTCCCCAAGGAACCCTTTCTCATGCTCGACGCACCAATTCCGGCGCCTACTCCACCGGTTGCTTTTAAGCTTCCCTCTCCGCGGATCGTCAGGGTACAGCCTTCCGGCACCTCAATAGCCGCACACATATCACCGCCCTTGAGTGTATTTTTTCCCTTCAGAATCAGATTCAGTTTTGCACCATTTGCCAGTCGGATCGCCGGTATCCAGTTACTTGCTGTCGTAGCGTTATTGTCGATCGGAATCTGGATATCCAAATCTGAAATCGTGATTGTAGCCTCCACACCATTAACCAGAATAACATTGGTCGTACTGTTTCCCGTGATAGTCGCATCCTTATACTGTTCCAATGTGCTGCTGTTGATGTTGATACCGCCATTCGCAATATCATAAGTACCTGTTGATGCCAGCAAAGCGATTCCGCCGTCCATGCTGACCTCGATCTCCGGAAGCTCCACGCCCGCTGCCAAAATATACTCTCTCGGAAGAACCGGAAGATAATAATAGAAACCACTTTCATCTTCCCGGTTCTCATCCAGCTCCCAAGTAACGCTGATATCCGTCAGCACCGGGATATCTTCTGAGATTTCCTCATCTTCAAACTCATAATCCTCAAGAAAATCCCCGGCATTGCTGTCGGTAGCAATTTCCGAGTCTTCTTTCTTATCACTGTCGTCTGCTGCCGTTTTCTCATCTTCCGCGCCCTTATCGCGATCCGCATTATTTTTCTGATGATCCACGTTCTTATATTCCACCACCGAAGCCTCGATCGTCTCCGGGAAATTCAGATAATCCTCAAAGTTTTCTCCGGCATCCGCAGGGATCTGAATATGCGCGACCTCCTCCGGTAATTCCGTAAATCCCGTGATCACTTTCAACTTTTTTGTAGGGACTGCAGCAAACGTTGCAGACGGTATGCATAACTGCATCGCTATCATTGCCGCCAATGCTGCAGATACGATCTGCCATTTCTTCTTTTTATACCTCATATCCATTTCCTCCTGTTGTCATTATTTTCTATATAGCGTGACGGTTTTGTTCTCTCCGGTAATATTTTTTATTCATACGTTTCCTCCTCACCTGATTCATTACTTCCCCTTTTTCCCTGAAGCAGCCGGGATACTGCCTCCCGCAGCTGATATTCCGTCACAGGCTTCACCAAAAAGGTGTCCGCCTGCAGCCTGCAGCTTTGGGGTTCAAACTCTGCCTGGTCGCTGATCCAAAGGAGCGGGACATCCCTGCTGTAGCCTCGTATGCTCATGCAGAAATTCATCCCCCTGGCTCCGTCCTCCATGACCACCACAGCATCATAAGGACCCTCCCGCTGCATGGCATAGACGCAGAATACGCCATTGTCAAAGCGGTCTACTTTGCCAAGCTTCATCAGTAACGCCGTTTCTTTCTCCTTCTGACTATAGCTGCATAGCGCAATTCGCATTTCCATACCTCCGTTTCCTGATGGACTCCATCGCCTCATATAGCTCCTGATCACTACAATCTATGGAGAGGAATGCCGGAATATGAAGCTGATATGCGATCAGGGCGAAGTTTTCATCATCACTCCACCAGACAAGCGGTACTTCCGGTGCCAGCTGCTTTGCCTGAATGGCAGCCTCCAATCCCCTTGCCCCGGTCATTGCGATGACAACCGCATGATATCGGCTCCGCCGCAGTGCCTGAGATAGCTGCTTCTCATTCCATAGCTCGTCGATGACAAGCTGTCCGTCCCCTTCAAAAAGGGAGCGCAGCCTGCTTTCAAACCATTCCACATTTCTTAGCTCCGTACAAAGTGCGATTTTCATGCTGATTGCTTTCCTGAAAAGAAAAATAAAAAAACCAGACCTTCTCATCGGAAAGTCTGGTAGTATAATTAGAGTAGCATCTTGTCAAGAGAAATGCAACCAACTTTGTTTAAGACGCAGGTTTCCTGTTTAAGACGCAAGTTTTTTCCTGCGGTTTTATGTTATACTCATATTGGATTATTGTGCAAAGGAGATGGTACGATGCAGATTGCGATTGTGGATGACAGAGCAGAGGACAGAGAAGAACTGTCTGCCTGCCTGGAAAATTATATGAAAAAGCATCAGCTGGACTACACGCTGACAGAATTTGAGGACGGAGAGAATTTTCTGAAAGCTGCCGCCCAGGTCAATTTTCAGCTTGTCTTTATGGACATCTATATGGAGAACATGGATGGAATAGAGGCCGCCAGAGGGCTGCGCCAGAAAAACAGGCTCTGTAAGATCGTTTTTCTGACCATTACAGAAGATTATGCCCGGATGGGGTACAGCCTGTCCGCCAGCTATTATCTGCTGAAGCCGCTTTCGCTCCATCAGGCAGAATTTGAAGAAGCGATGGAGCTGTGCCAGCTAAAACCGCCCTATGAAGTGATGACACTTTCGGTTATGGCTGACCGTCAAAAGCTGGAACTTCCCACAGAGAAGATTCTATACATAGATTATCAAAACCGTATGACACGGATTCATATGGCGGAACACGTGATACCGGTAAGCGGAGGTTTTCAGGAGGTCACTGCCGCATTGCAGAAAGACAAGCGTTTTTTGCCCTGCTACCGGGGCGTTTTAATCAACATGGATTATATCAGCCATGTTGACAGTCAGACCTTCCGTTTGATAAACGGGGAGGAACTTCCGATTGCCCTCCGCAATGGAAAACAGCTGCGGGAAACCTACCGTCAATATGTTTTCTCTGGAATGGGGGGTATCGTATGAGAATAAAGCAAATACACAGGCGTATTCTGGGTGGCTGTCTGGCCTGCTTTCTCTGCTTCACCGGCAGTATCCCCGCATTTGCCGCTGAAACCGCAACCCCAGCCAATGCCGATGAAAGAACGGAGATTCTGCCGGATTTAGAAAGCGAGGCTCCGGGGACACTGGATAGCAGAACCCCGGAAACACCGGAAGCACCGGAAGAAGTATCCCCCGTCCTTGTCACAGAAATACAAAAGGAAGACGAACTGCGCTCCCTGCCAGATTTCACCCTGCCCCTTAGAACCACACCGTCTGATGATGACCTGGAGGAAATTTATCAGCTGGCCCTTCAGTATCAAACCGTCTGCGCCACTGTAACAGCAGGTGAAGAAATCCGGCAGGAAACATTTTCTGTCGCATGGGATTTTTCGGCCATTGACCAGACCACTCCAGGCGAATATACCGCAGCAGGCCGGATTGAACTGCCGGAGGGGTATGCCTTTGATGAAACTGTCTTGCAGGAGCTTCAGATTTCCGTCCGGGTGGAAGAAATGCCGCCTGCTGTCATTACCTCCATAGAGAAATGGTATCCTTATACGGATGCGTTTGCGGTTCAACAGGGCAGCGAAACCGAAGCACTGGAAGCATTGTTCGCTGCTTCCCCGTATTATCTGGAATGCTATGCGGAAAATGGAACCAGCTACACCGCTGTGGTGGAATGGGATTTTTCCGATATTGATTTGAATACTGTGGGACTGTACCATGCCATGGGAAAGCTGACTGCACCAGAAAACACTGCGTTTGCAGAGGGAATTGCTTTCCCTGAAATCTCAATTCCTGTTTCTGTACAGGCTTCAGGCAGACCGGACATTAACTGCTTTCTGGCTTCCAGAGGAAACCTTCATTTTCCCTGGGTCACACCGCCGGGGAAAATGGATGAGATCAGCGTATGGCTGTCCGAAAACAACGGTTCATGGAACCGTCTGGAAAATGGCGTTTATGTGGGTCAGGAAATGCTCTCGATTGCCACCCGTCTGCTGACGCCGGGCAGCAGTTACCGCCTTCAGGTCGATTATGACGGCGGACAGACCGGCATCCTGTCCTTTACCTACGCAGATGAAATTGTCCTTGAAGGGTATCACGATGGCGACCGGGATGGAGGTGATGCAGGCGGCAATCCACCTGATACCATCATTCAACCGCCTCCCGAACATACCGACGATCAGGATGACGGTTTCACAGACAATCCCCCTACGCAGCCTTCAAGATCGCCTGCAACAAATGGCGGTGGGACAGATTCCAACGATTCTGAAAAAGCACCTTCGGTCAGCGGAGAAAATGATTCTACGGATCACAAGCCTTCCGAGCCATCCTTGGATGGAAAAGACGATTCCATAAATAAAGATGAATTCCCATCGCAACAGGCAAACGGTGATGCAGAGGAAGCATTAGAACCAGACGCTGGTTCCGATGAACCGGCCATACCGGAAATCGAAGCGCCAGTTGTATCAGGTCAGCCAGAGGAAGATACCGCTTTACAGCAGCCCCCAAAAGTGCAGACGATTGCCGGCGATCCAGAGCTTACCGCTCCCAATCCTGCCCGGAAGCTTTCGGAAAACAGGAAAGAGCCGGTGCAAAGCATTATGACCGTTCCCCCGGAAAGTGCGGATTCCAAAAAACCTGTTTTTTCAGAGTTCTTCGATGAAACCACCGACCGGATTTCCGGCACACGCTTTTTGATGATGCTGCAAACAGGGGAGCAAAGAGCCGTCTTTTCCAAACAGGGAATCACCATCAGCATACCCAAAGACGCCTTGCCGGAGGGTATCCAAAACGAAGATCAGATTGAAGTCATCATCCAAAAGGATACGGACGGCGGTTTTTCTTTTTCGTTTTCCATCAACGGAACTGTGCTCAACTCCCTGCCGGATGTTTCTGTCATGCTGCCCTATCCAAATGACCCGGCAGCCGGCACATTGTTCCTCGGTGATGAAAGCGGCGTGGAAATTCCCATGACCGGCTATGACGATGCGGCAAAAGCCGCCTCCTTTCAGATCAGCCATACAGGGACATACACCATTGCAGTAAAGGAAGATGCCGTTTCCCTGGCACAGGTCGCCGACACAGAGCATAGCCGGTCGCCCATACTCCTTTTGATTCCGGCTTGTCTGCTTCTTCTGTCTGCCGGTGAATTTTTCCTAAGGAGGAGGCGAAAATAAGATGGTATCTTCTGTGGTAAAAAAATATGCCGCTTTATGTATGGTCTGCCTGTGTTCATCCCTGTTTTTTCTTGGCCTGTATCAGTTTAATAATAAATATAGCCAGAACACAATTCAGGCGGCAAATGGGATTCTGGCGCTTTCTGAGGAAGAACTTCAAAAGTCACCGGTGCGCTTTCTGGTATCCGGCTGGGCGTTTTATCCTGACGCGCTTTTGACCCCGGAAGAAATACGGGATGAAAACCATTATATGCGCTACCTTTCCATTGGAGAGCAGACCAATTTCTCCAGCCCTGCAAACCCTTCTCCCTATGGCTGCGGGACTTACCAGATGACATTCTTCCTGCCGGAACGGAAGGAAGCGTATGCACTGGAAATCCCGGAAGTGTTTTCTGCTTACAACCTTTATCTGGATCATGACCTGATCCTGCAAATGGGGGAACCGGCACAGGGGACACCATTGGTTCAAAACCGCATGGTCACTTTTCATGGCGGAAAACCGTTCACACTCACCATAGCGGTCAGCAACTATGACCACTTTTACGGAGGGATTGTTTATCCGCCTGCTTTCGGAACGATGCTGGCGGTAAATACAACCAGAGGAATCCGGTTTGCATTCTGCCTGTTTGGCTGTACGGTTACCTTTGTCTGTGCGCTGCTGTCCTTTTATTTCAGCCGCCGGATGAAACAGAAAAATACATTCCTGTTCGGACTGATCTGCCTTGCCATGTGCGGCCTGTCATCCTATCCTGTGCTTCATATGCTGGCTGCTGTTCCCATATTCCCCTGGTACACGATGGAACTGTTCTGTATCTATCTGGTTACCTGGCTGATCGTAGTTCTGCAAAACCGGATATGCAGGCCGGGCTTCCTGCCTGCGGCCATCAGCAATGGGGTGGGCGCTGCGTTCCTGATATATGCGTTTGTGTATGGCATGATGGCTTCCCATCTCTCCCTTGGAGCGATTCGTTTCTTCTCTGCATCGGTCTTTTGTTATAAGGTGGCATCTGCACTCTATCTGCTTATCATCGCTGTGCTTGCCATTCACAGAGGAGAAAAACGGAGCAGCCCGATCTTCTATGCTGCGGCAGCCGCAACCTGCGCCTTTATATGGGATCGCCTTCTGCCGGTTTATGAGCCGGTTATCGGCGGTTGGTTTGTGGAATGGGGCAGCTTTTTCATAGCAGCCGCCATCGGTTATTCCCTCTGGCGCGATGTGGTAGAGGGGTATGGAAACAGCCTGATTTTTCAGGAAGAACGCAAGCAGGTCGTCCGGCAGCTTTCTATGCAGACCGAATACAGCCGTCAGGTTTCTGAAGCAGCGGCAGAAAACAGAAGGCTGATTCACGACATCAAACACCATCTGCGCACCATAGACCGCATGGCCTCTGAACGTGGGCAGACGGAGATCTGCTCCTTCCTGTTACAGGTAGAGGAACAGGTTGCGGCAACATCGGGGCACTCCCCTGCCCAGTTCTGCAAAAATCCCGTTGTAAATGCGCTGATTGAATACTACTACGGCATGGCGCAGACACAAGGGACAGAATTTCAGGTGCGGCTCGATCTTCCTGATCAGATGCCGCTTACCGATGTGGAACTGTGTACGGTGCTGGGCAATCTTTTGGACAATGCCGTTGAGGCTTGCAGCCGCCAAAAGCAAGGGGTGCACCGCATTTTCATTGCAGGCGAAACCAGAGGCAATATGTACTTTTTGAAGATTGAAAACACTTACGACGGTCTGGCCTTGCAGGAGGGAAAAACATTCCTCTCCCGAAAGGGTACATCTGCTGATCATGGAATCGGGCTTTCCTCTGTCCGAAAAATCATTGAAGGCCATGGCGGTGATCTCGATCTTGTTCCCGGTGAGGAATCCTTTCTTGTTGGAATTACAATACAGATGTAAAAACTGTTTTTTGAGGCGCATTCAGATACGCTCTTTGGGGCCACCCCAAACCCCGGCCAGCCCGCTTTTGCTGGTCTGGCGAACATGCCTTACGGCGTGGCTTTTCGCTCCCTTACGGTCGCTGTTCCTGCCACGAAAATATTGTTTTATACCTATAAATCGTCCTCTCACTGACATTGTTCCGCTTTGCAATTTCTACCATTGTCATGTTGCGTCATTTTTTACAATAGCTTTCATACAATCGAAATACCGCTGTCAACGATGTCACAACATCCACACATCTCTCAAATGCTACATTCTCTTTTGCATCATCATAATATTTCTTTCTTATTTGTCCGCCCTTTCTGTGCTTAAATTGCTTTGGCAGCCAATTATCGTTATCGGCTTTCAACAAATCATACACATATATTTTATTCGGCTTTCCTAATCCCTGATCGCCTTTGGTGTACTGATACTTGTATCCGTACACACCTGCGGTGTGGGATATATAACTGTATGAAACAAGCTTCTCTGATACGTGTTGTTATCTTTAGGGCATGAAAAAAGCAGACACATGGAATATTTCCACATATCTGCTTCTTTCATTGCGTGTATTCAGTTTTATATATTTGCAACTATATACTTTTATAGTAATCCTTATGGATTAAGCCACTACTCCATATCCATATTGCTTAGCTGCCTGATCTGGTCTCTCCTGCTATAAATAACTGCTGTTACCTGAACTCTGTTATTTTCATCATCAACCCAATAATAAATCAGGAAGTTTTTAACAACAATCTCGCGTACTCCCTCAGTCCTCCATGGCTCTTCATCAATCAAGGCATGTTTTTTCGGAAAACTCGACAACTTAGTAATCTCTGCTTTCATCTTGTCAAGCAGATTATCTGCTGCATCCAGTGCCATTAGATCATTTGAAATATAATGCACTATCTCTTTCATCTGCTCTAATGCCAGCCTTGTTACCCTTACCTCATATTCATTCATGCACTATATCTCCGACTTTAATTGATTAAAAGCCTCATCAACAGATACAGAATCGTTCTTTTTTGCCTGTGCAAGCCCGGTCTGCATCATCGTATCAAATTCAGCTTGTGTTATAGAATCTCTTGTAACAAGTTTATCCGGAATATCAAGTGAAAATGGTACTCCATCACGCATAATAACCTGTCTGTAAGTCATATCTATGAATACAGATACAGGAATTCCAAGTCTGTCAAGAATTGCCTCTGCCTGCTCTTTTATATTCGGTTGAATTCGCGCTGTTACATTTGCAGTTTTTGTTGCCATAGTATGCACCTCCTGTTTCTTACAGTGTACCACCATGTATTGCTTTTTACAACACAAATATTTTTAACTGCTGCAGTCAATCTTTTTCCATCCAATTCAATGCGCTCTGTGCAATAACGTCATCATAAAAATCATCTTCCGAATCAGCATTATCATCTGTATCTGCCTGCTGTTGTATGATAGATATTGCACCTTTGTTAGCCTGCATAGCTGCCAGCATGCTGCCAACCATGCTCATAACCTCTTTGTTTGCTTCCTGCCTTGCTTCTTCTCTTGCCTCCTGTCTGATCCGCTCCTCTATGACAGCCATTTCCTCAGTTGATATAAATTGAGGTTCTTTCCTTTCCTTCGGTTCTATCAGTGCTTCCCGTCCAAAATGTTCTATATAATAAGTTGCCGCATCTATAAAGAACTGATTCTTTAACTTGAATATATCCATATCCAGTTCACTTAGAACCTTATTAATATTAACATGCGCAGGATTAACATCACTTTTCTTAATCTTTCCTTCCGGTGCATCTGCCCAGGTGGTTAATCCCATATGCTCTTTTGTGTGATCAGCTCTTTCCACGATCAGTTCAGCCGCCGTATATCCATGAACGGCATAATGCATTTTATTCTGAACGGTCGCATAAAATCTTCTCGTCGTTGCAGAATTTTTATCATAGTCAATGGCTGTCGCATGCTGTCCTGCTGATCACCTACAGAGGCAACATAGGTCAGGTATTCCGCTGCGCTTGAGCGGATGGTTATCTCATCTTTTTTCTTTGCCAAATGAAGTGCCTCCTTTAATCATCAAAATGCGTTTTCGCTATTGTGTTTAGCTGCTCAGCTATTTCCGCAAACGGTTGCATTGATTCCTGAGTCCTTCCGCACGGACGTACTGAAGGAAACACTAGATTCCAAGGGAGTGCTGATTGAAAACTCCGAGGTGGAGCTTGCAGCATTTGCGCTCCTGTTCGAGTTTGATGGCGACCAGAAGCACATTCGTCATGTGCTGTATAACTGCTCCGCTTCCCGTCCCGGCATCGAAGGAAAGACGAATGAGGATTCCAAGGAGGTGCAGACGGAGAAGCTGTCTCTGAAGGCGGTACCGCTTGCTAATGGTATGGTGAAAGCAAAGACCGGAAATACCACGGATGCTACCACCTATGCAGATTGGTGCAAGGCGGTATATGTGCCTGCGGCAGAGAGCGATGCAGCAACGCAGTCTGCAGCGAAGCCTGCAAAGGCAGTAAAGGAGTGATTGGATTATGAGTATGATTCAGAAGATTGAGATTGACGGAAAGCAGGTGCCCTTCAAGGTATCTGCCGCCATTCCGCGTATTTATCGCATCAAGTTCCATCGAGATATCTATAAGGATCTCGATGCGCTGGGAAAGGCTGTCGGAAACGGGGATGAGGGTTCTTCCCATCTCGATATGTTCTCCCTTGAGATGTTTGAGAACATCGCCTACATCATGGCAAAGCATGCAGATCCCACCATCCCGGACAGCCCAGAGGAATGGCTTGATGAGTTCAGCACCTTCTCCATCTACCAGGTGCTTCCGAAAATCATCGAACTTTGGGGCTTAAATGTCCAGACGGATGTGGAGTCTAAAAAACTTCACGCAACTGACCGCCCGATGACCACACCATTGTTTCTGCTTCGCTGCGTACAGCTCGGCATCTCCATCCGGGATCTTGACTTACTCACAATCGGAATGGTGAACGATATGTACGCAGAAAGCAGCAATGATTAGTACAAAGGCTATGCGCAGATCGCTACACAGATGGATTTTGATGCATTTTGGCAGAATTTATGCATCTTATATAATGACAGTGTATTGACATTAGACGTGCATTTGAGTATACTACACTTGAATGGAGGTGTTCTGTATGGCAACAACTAATTTAAATATTCGTACAGACAAGGCAATCAAGGACCAGGCGGAGGAAATCTTCAATGAGCTTGGTCTGAATATGACAACTGCTATAAATATATTCCTGAGAACCGCTATCCGTGAGCATGGTATTCCTTTTGAATTAAAACTGGAAGTACCAAATGATACGACAGCCGCTGCCATTGAGGATGGCAAAAAAATGATGAAGGATCCTTCTGCTCCGCGTTATTCCAGTATGGATGCGCTTAAGGCAGCTCTCGACGTATGAAATACGACATTCAGTTTACCAATCAGTTTAAAAAGGATTTGAAGCTTGCAAAAAAGCAAAATAAAAATCTTGATAAGCTGTTTGAGGTAATCGATATTCTGGCGAATGGCGGTACGCTGGACGCAAAATACAGGGATCATGACCTTACAGGAAACTACAAAGGTACGCGTGAGTGTCACATCGAACCGGACTGGCTGCTTATTTATGAGATTTGTGGAGATGTTCTTGTTTTGATGCTTTATCGCCTTGGTTCACATTCTGAGCTGTTTAAGAAATAATCCCAAAATCGGAAGTTAACAAAGGAGTACGAATAAATGAAAAAAGCAGCTATTTCTTCCATTATTGCTATTATCTTGGGATACCTTGGCACAGTATTTGGAGCCGAAATAATGAATTGGCCTCAGCTCGGTCCAATTCTTTCAATTGTTGTAATGGGGGCTGCAATCATTACCTCTTTGGAAAATGACAAATAATTGCATGGCAGCTTCCAATTTGTAAATCTCAATCGAATAGCAGTTTATTAGCATCGGTCGGAGAAATCTGATCGGTGCTTTCTTTATGCTCGGCAGAAATGCCGGGCAATTTTTATGCCCATTTTGCAGGGAGGAGGTGCGTTATGGCGGGAAGTAGAATTAAGGGTACCACGGTCGAGATCGGTGGCGATACTACCAAGCTTCATAGTGCCTTAAAGGGTGTCAATTCAGAAATCAAGAATACGCAGAGTCAGCTCAAGGATGTCGAGAAGCTCCTGAAGCTGGATCCAGGCAATACTGAGCTACTTGCCCAGAAGCAGAACTGTCCTCTCTTTATCATCGACAAGATAATACACAATAAAGTTGTCTACCGGAAGCTGATGCATTTTCATCGAATGCCAAGGCTCCCATTCAACTAACGTATAACGAGCTGGCATAAAATCCAATGAACGAACTTCCTTTCGTATGCGCCCCAGCTGAGCTGCGGCTGTCTCCGGAACAAGAAGTTCATTCGCAATATACGAATAGATTTCACGTAAATCACCAAGTGCATCTACAGAATAGCCGACATTGTAGCTATCCGTCATATGCCAAACTCCTTTGCAAGTACCGCGTCGACTTCATCTGCAGAATATACCTTTCCTTCTTTGATGGAATCAACACCCTTCTGGAGTTCTGCATCAAGTTCTTCTCTGGTCATTGCACCAACAGCTAATGGCTTAGAAGAAGGAAGTTTCAATTCAAACGGCATACCTTTTTTCAGTACGATCTGGCTATAAAGCATCTGAATTGCACTGGATGGAGAAATGCCAAGCTGAGAAAGAATACTCTCAGCATTGTCCTTGAGATTCGTATCTATTCTTGCATAAACAGCGGATGTATTTGCCATAGTATCGCCTCCCTTTTCTTTATTATGTTCGCTTTTGCTTGCACTTGCAAGCATTTGCACAAATTATTTTGTGACGTAACTTTGAATTTTATACGCCTCTTAAGGCAGAAAGGAATATTTATGGGATTTTTATCGGGGCTATTTCATTCCAGAGACAAGCCCACCAACAGCACCAATGGCAGCGCCTATCGTTTTCTCTTTGGTGGAAGCAACTCTGACAAAGCCGTCAATGAACGAAGTGCCATGCAAATGACTGCAGTCTATGCCTGCGTCAGGATTCTTTCGGAGTCCATTGCAGGACTGCCAGTCCATATTTATAAGTATAAGTACACTGACTCGGGTAGTAAAGAAAAGGCAATCAAACATCCTCTGTATCGACTGATTCACGATGAGCCAAATCCAGAAATGACGTCCTTTGTCTTCCGAGAGACTTTGATGACGCATCTTCTCCTTTATGGAAATGCCTATGCGCAAATTATACGAAATGGCAAAGGTGAAGTCATCGCTCTCTATCCGCTGATGGCCAATCGAATGTGTGTGGATCGTGACGATAAAGGTCACCTCTACTATCAATATCAAATGCAGGACTCCGATGCACCTACTATGAAAAATGGAACCGTCATCCTGAAACCGTCGGATGTACTCCATGTTCCGGGTCTCGGCTTTGATGGTCTGGTAGGTTACTCTCCCATCGCTATGACCAAGAACGCTATCGGACTTGCTATCGCCACAGAAGAATACGGTGCTAAGTTCTTTGCAAACGGTGCCACACCGGGAGGTATTTTGGAGTATCCCGGTACCGTAAAAAATCCAGAAGCTGTCAGAGAAAGCTGGAAAAAAGGCTTCTCTGGGAACAATTCTCATAAGGTAGCTGTTTTGGAAGAAGGCATGAAATACACGCCTATTTCCATTTCCCCAAATGAAGCACAGTTTCTGGAAACAAGAAAATTTCAGATTGATGAAATAGCTCGAATCTTTAGAGTACCGCCTCATATGGTCGGTGATCTTGAGAAGTCGAGCTTTTCTAATATTGAGCAGCAATCTCTCGAATTTGTGAAGTACACCTTGGAGCCCTGGATTGTCCGTTGGGAGCAGTCCATCAACCGAGCCCTTCTATCTGAATCGGAGAAATCTGCTTATTTTGTAAAGTTCAACGTTGACGGTCTCTTGCGTGGTGATTATCAAAGCCGAATGAACGGTTATACCACTGCAAGACAGAATGGCCGGATGTCCGCAAATGATGTCCGTGAACTTGAAAACCTGGACCTCATCCCACCGGAACTTGGTGGTGACCTATATCTCATCAAGGAATCCATCATCAATGCCTACGAAATTAAGACTGGTATGAGCCGTGCTAAGCTATCCCATCTTACCATTTGCAGTATTCTTCTGAATAGCATCTACTCTGGCATAACCTTCTGGTGATAATGTGATAGGTCGATCATTTTCTCCACCATTCCATGACTGTGGTGATAAGATGTAATTTCTATCAACTAAAAACTTTATCATATAATTCATCTGTCAGGGATAGGTTCAAGGGTATCCACCTGTTCCAGATACTGCGCCAGATTTTCATCACCGTTGGCAAGTAGAAACTCAGGGAAGGCCATTGGGTCAATCTGCATGAAGTTGACCTTGCCTACTGGAAAAGAGGAAGGCTTCGCCAGAGCAATCCCCAACAGAGAACCGGCACAGGCAACATGGTACTGCGGTGCGTTCTCGCAAAAATACTTCATGGAGTTGATAACCTTCGGGCAGTCCTGTACCTCGTCAAAGATGATGAGGGTCTTTTCTGGCAATATCTTTTGACCGCTTGCCAGCATAAGGTTTTGTAGAATCCGGTTCACATCCTTGGTTGTTTCAAAAATTGTTTATATTCTTCGTTTTCGTCGAAGTTAAAGTAGGCTGTATTTTCATAACAGCGTCTGCCGAACTCTTTTAGAATCCAAGTCTTACCCACCTGACGTACGCCCTTCAAGATTAAAGGCTTGCGGTAGGGAGAATCCTTCCAATCCAGCAACTTTTTTAAGATAAATCGTTCCATAGAATCACTCTTCACATTTTTATTGGAGTTTTATGCTTTATAATCACACTTTATATGAGATAGCGAAAAAATTTTCTAAAATAAAGGCAGACCACAGCCTCAACATTAGTTATATTACATCTTATCATTCCTGTTCCATTCCGGATAGGAAAGGATAAGATCAGTATCACTATAATCAGTATCGTTATTATCAGTATTGTTACATCAAAGAAATAGGGCTGACCTGTTACAGTCAGCCCTAAGTAAAAATTCTATATTCTGTTAGCAAAAAATCAGTTTTGCATTAACGTCTTGCGCCATAGCTGCACTGCTTGAGTGCACTCTTAGCCACAAGTTCGCTTCCGTCATAGACCAACACGCGGGCTTTGTAGTAATATTTTCTGCCCTTCGTGCCCTTGGTGCTGATAAAGCTGTTCTTGCTGCTTGTCTTGAGCAGTTTGTAGCCTGCGTCCTTCTTCGTCGAGCGATAGAACTGGTACTTGACCGTATAGCCCAGCGACTTGATGTCGGAGATCATGGTCTTGCTGCTCTTGGCTGCGACCTGTACCTTGACGGATTTCTTGCTCGTCTTAGTGGTGGTCACTTTGAACTTCACGCTCTGCATCAGTTCTTTGACGTGGGCGGCGTTCTGTTCTTTAATTAACCCCTCTGCTTCGTCTTTGTCGACGACTGCGAAGGTCGTGAAGCGGGTCGTCGTGAAGCGAATGTAATCTTCTGCGCCGATCTTCTCTACGCTGTGGTTCAGGATCTCGCAGAGACCGTTGTCGTCGATGTAGATCACGAGGATGTCTTTGCCTTTGAGCTTATCCGGCATCGGCAGAGTCACATAAGCCTTGCCGCCTTCAAATTGATGCAGGTGTTTTTCGCCAATCTTCGCGGCAAGGTCGAAGAGCGTGCCGTTCTTGCCGACGATCTTCTCCGCCGGTTTCTGCGTTTCCTTGAGCTGGGTGTTTTCGCCCACCACGATGGTTACGGTGTCACCCTTGGCTGCGCCTGCAATCGTTTCTAAGGTCTTGTTGTCGAGGACGACTTCGCCATTGTCGGTCTTGATGACAAGGTCGGCGTTCGTGTCCTTGGCGATCGCGTTGACGGTCGCCTTTGGCAACTCGACTTCGGTTGCTTTCACGCTGTCTGCCGCGCTCGCGCCTGCGCCGCTGCCGTTGTTGTTTGTCTCGTTAGACTTCACAGTGATCTCGATCGTATCGGACTTATTGGAAACCGCCTGATCGAGCAGTTTGTCACCGAGGTCTTTGGAAACGCTGGCTGTGGTCTTGGAAACATCCTGACCCTGCTCGTTCTTGGTCGTTTCGGTCGTCGTATTCTTGACGGTCGTCTTGGTTGTTGTAGTTGTGTCGGTTTCCGCACCCGGCTTGGAGGTCGTATTGTCCTTCGTGTCTTCTTTGACTGTGATGACATCCGCATCATCCGGTGTCGGAGCCGGGGCTGCGCCACCGCCGCCACCACCGGATGCTCCGCCGCCGCCGGAAGGCCGATCGGAAACGGTCACAGTCAAACTTTGTTCTGCCACATCTGCGTACTCTGCGTTTCCCTGAACCTTATACCAAACGGTGTATTTCCCCACGTTTTTCGCTGTGGGGATCTGCTCGCTCCACTCAGAATTGTCAAGCCGGTAGAGCATCGTGCCGCCAGTGGTCTTGCCTGCTGTAACCAGCGCCTGTTCTGTACCATTGTAGGTCAGGGCGTTTGCCGTAGGTGCCGTAACAGTGGGGACAAGCTTGTCGGTCGCATTGACATTGACGGTCAGCGTGATGTCCTCATAGTTTGTACTCTTGATTACTACGGTCACTGTGCCCACAGAGCCGGTGGTTTTCACGTCATTTTTCTGAATCGGCAGGATCAGCTTGCCATCTTCCACCTTCGCACCGTCGGCGTAATAGGTGCTGGACAAGTTGACCGTTGGTGCGCCGTAGGTCACTGTGCCGTACTCCTTGGGAGCCTCCAGTACAGGCAGAGTGGGGAGCGTCACAGTGTAGGTCTTTTCGTGGCCGTTTACAATGGTCAGCGCGGTTTCCTTAGTAAAGTCAGGCGCAGCGGCCTTGATGATGTTGCCAGTCGTGGTGAAGCTGCGCTGCTTCAGGGCGTAGTTCTTCGCGGCCTGCCCCATCAGGGTCACTGTGGCAGTGATGTTCTTGCCGTTGCCCACACTGGCATCGTCAAAGCTGGCGGTCACGGTGTAGTCTGTTCCTCGGTTCAAGGTCACGTTGTCGAAGGTCACGCTGGTAATGTCCGCGTTTGTCGTGCCATCATAGGTCTTATCTTTTACCGCAACTGAAAAATTCAGTGGGTACTTAGAAATTTCCGGTACCACGGAATCTGTTAATGTCCTATCGTATGAAGCACTTGCATCTGTCGGTGTAAATTTCACGGTATAAGCCTTGTTATCTTCTACCTTCGGATAAATACCAGATGCTGGACTACTATTTTCCGGTTCCCAGCTCCAGGTTCCGGCTACCAGTTGATTTGCACCATTATACACACCATAACCAGAAGCCAGGGAAACCGGAATCTGAGCAAGTGAAACCCCATAAGTCCCCTTCGCATCCCACTTTGGTGTTCCGTTTCCTACAATTCTCAGTGTATCCTTGGTAGACACATGAAGCGGTTGCGTTCTCTCAGACGCAAATGCATTCTCTTTCGCCTTTATTCTGCTGGTTACCTGATATCCATGTGCCGGATATAATCCCTGAATTTTCGTACCGTCAATCCATGTAAATGCTCCGTCTGAATCTGCATCACGGTATCCATACTCAATGTCATTTTCCGGATTCGTTCTGTTTATGGTAATCGTCGTACCGGTTATTTTCACCTCATTCTCAGTTATTGCAGCCGGTGCTGCCGTTCTTTTAAGAATCGTGATACTTTCAGGTTTTCCGGCAAATTTCTTATCCTTGTCGCTTGCAGCATACCGATAATAAACCGTACTCTCATGATCGGAAGAAATGATGTCTGTAATCGAAATTCCTGATTCACTGCCCATTTTTGCAGATGTCCAGTTTGGAGAGGTATTGGTTCCGTTTACAATCACATACTGTAAAGATGAGGAAATTGTGATTTTTTCCTTCCGATAATCAATATTCGGCTTGTTCGATTCTCCCGGAATCGCCTGTGTTTGCAAATCCGCCGCCAAAACCGCTTCACTGGCTGACATGGACGAGGATGCTTTCTTGCGAATATAGACTGGTACAGACCCACCATTTTCACGAATGTTATTCAGCAGCCCTGTCAGACGAACCTTACCACCCTGTCTTATCGTTGTCCATGACTGTGCATCCTTAGAAGCAGCATACTCCAGATCGCAGGAAGCTTTATTCTCTAAAGTCTCCTGTTCGTAATTGATAGAAACATCAGCAGCCTTAGGTGCCTCCTGCCGCACTTTTTCTGTCTGGAAATTTACATAGGTTACATCAAGAGATAATTTACCATCCTTTTTAATCATCAGTCTGACATGATATTCTGTGTCCGGAGTTAAATTCTCAATGGTACACTCATAGTTTCCGGAAGGACTTTCCTTAAGTAACGTTCCTTTCGAGAACATATCATCTAATGTCCCTGTCTGAGCATCCTCGCCGGAGGTTAAGAAAAACTTAACCTCTGCTCCGGGAGTTCCTGTTGCCTTAAGTGTAGCAGTCGCTTTTGTGTCAGAAATCGTCTTAATATCCGTGACAGCTGCGGAAGTGATACTTGCCGCATTATTATTAGAATATGTCTTAGTAGCTGGATCATAATATACCGTCTTACTGTACTTGCGGAAATGCGGGTAATCCTCCGTTCCGATCACCTGTCCCCACGTACCATCTGATCGATCACCGTTTAATTTATAGGCAATTTCTCCGGATTTCAGTTTTTCTTCGCTTATAGTAGTAATTCCACCCAAAGAACTAAAATCACCCTTTGTTGTCTCATAACAGTTCGTAAAAGTAGTCCTACGATCATTCGGGGTCTTAGTTCCTTCCAGTTTTCCTGATACAGCCAAGCAATTAGTCACCGTTCCTTTAGTCGACACTCCGTCTATAGAACTATATAAAAAATCTGTTCCTACTACAAAACAATTCTGAATTTTGACATCATACGTAGCGGTACGACACAACCCGCAAGTCCAATCACCTTCAAACACCAGCCCTATATTTTGTACACTCCCATGTTTAATCTTTGCCACCAGTCCCCACTTATTTGTATCGTCCTTAGCAGGTCGCAGTCCGGAAATTACATGGTAATTTCCCTCAATAGTCCCCTCGAAAGACCAAGTATTAGATTTGTCTCTAATGCTTGTCCAGTCATGTCCGTCCGGGATCTCAATATCCTTCATCAGCTTCAGATTGCTCTGATTAGAGATTTTACCATCATTAAACTGCTTTGCAAACCAGAAAAGCTGACCGGCATTATAAATCTCATAATATCCCTGCCAATTTTTGGGCTCCTGATATGCACCACATGCTTCACAAAATCCATCTGCATTATAGTGCTCATGACTACAAACGGTATCACCATAAAACATCGCAATTTCATTTGGTGTTATTGTCGAAATCGTCTCACCTGATTTTGTGATCGGATTGCCGTCATTTAAGCCCGGTACCGTCACCGAAATCTCTGTTTTATTCTTATTTTCCGGCAGATATACCGTCAGATGTCCCGTGTTCGCTTCATCATACGAAATCTGCATGGAAGGAATGACCATAGCTGCACTTTGACCTTCTTGATTGATCAACGGTTCACCATCCTGCTTGATCGTGATATCGGCTGCCTGTAATACCTGATCGCTCGTGATCGCCGTGGAAACAAATTTTAATCTTGTCTCATAAAGAGGAGTTGCGGCCTTCAAAGTGATCGTTGCATTCTTATCATCAACATCAGCAACGTCAGCTTCCATCCGATAAACATAGTCTCCAACCGTCACCGTTACCGTTACCGGTGTCCCTGGCGTTAATGGCTTCAGATAATTGGATGCCTTAAGTGTAACTTGATAATCGCTCACCTTCATCGTCCCTGCATTCCAGGTAATCCCTCCCACGCTGATTGTCACCGGATAAGTGCTTTCGGTGAATCGTACATCCGCAATCGTGCCCTGAATGGTATAGTTTTTCAGTCCGGGATTTTCACTTTTCGGGAAATAATCACCACCATTTAAGTTGACTACTGCCTGATCACTGATGGAAATGGAGCCCACCAAGGTACCATCTATACTGGGCTTCTCTACGACACCGATCGCATATACTTCATTATGATATGCAGTGGCTGAAACCGTTCCGCCATTGATCACAATCTCACCATACTTGTATTTACCTTCGCCTATCGGTTTTGCTCCACCGCCGCCAGTGCCGATTGCGGCTCCGGGGCGTCTTCCTGCGTTCGTAACATATCCTCCACAGGCTGTCACATTGCCACCGTTGATCTCAATCTTATCCACGCAGCCGAACGGTCCACCGCCAATTCCTGCTCCACCGTATACATGATTAATATCCTTGGGGTAGTTTCCATATCCGCCCTTGGCATACACAGTTCCGCCGTTGATGACAATGGTACCGATGCCGCCCTCTAAACCGCCGCCAATACCTGCTGCCATCCCGCTGCCATAAGCTTCGATATTGCCTCCGTCAATCACAATCGTCCCCAAGGAACCCTTTCTCATGCTCGACGCACCAATTCCGGCGCCTACTCCACCGGTTGCTTTTAAGCTTCCCTCTCCGCGGATCGTCAGGGTACAGCCTTCCGGCACCTCAATAGCCGCACACATATCACCGCCCTTGAGTGTATTTTTTCCCTTCAGAATCAGATTCAGTTTTGCACCATTTGCCAGTCGGATCGCCGGTATCCAGTTACTTGCTGTCGTAGCGTTATTGTCGATCGGAATCTGGATATCCAAATCTGAAATCGTGATTGTAGCCTCCACACCATTAACCAGAATAACATTGGTCGTACTGTTTCCCGTGATAGTCGCATCCTTATACTGTTCCAATGTGCTGCTGTTGATGTTGATACCGCCATTCGCAATATCATAAGTACCTGTTGATGCCAGCAAAGCGATTCCGCCGTCCATGCTGACCTCGATCTCCGGAAGCTCCACGCCCGCTGCCAAAATATACTCTCTCGGAAGAACCGGAAGATAATAATAGAAACCACTTTCATCTTCCCGGTTCTCATCCAGCTCCCAAGTAACGCTGATATCCGTCAGCACCGGGATATCTTCTGAGATTTCCTCATCTTCAAACTCATAATCCTCAAGAAAATCCCCGGCATTGCTGTCGGTAGCAATTTCCGAGTCTTCTTTCTTATCACTGTCGTCTGCTGCCGTTTTCTCATCTTCCGCGCCCTTATCGCGATCCGCATTATTTTTCTGATGATCCACGTTCTTATATTCCACCACCGAAGCCTCGATCGTCTCCGGGAAATTCAGATAATCCTCAAAGTTTTCTCCGGCATCCGCAGGGATCTGAATATGCGCGACCTCCTCCGGTAATTCCGTAAATCCCGTGATCACTTTCAACTTTTTTGTAGGGACTGCAGCAAACGTTGCAGACGGTATGCATAACTGCATCGCTATCATTGCCGCCAATGCTGCAGATACGATCTGCCATTTCTTCTTTTTATACCTCATATCCATTTCCTCCTGTTGTCATTATTTTCTATATAGCGTGACGGTTTTGTTCTCTCCGGTAATATTTTTTATTCATACGTTTCCTCCTCACCTGATTCATTACTTCCCCTTTTTCCCTGAAGCAGCCGGGATACTGCCTCCCGCAGCTGATATTCCGTCACAGGCTTCACCAAAAAGGTGTCCGCCTGCAGCCTGCAGCTTTGGGGTTCAAACTCTGCCTGGTCGCTGATCCAAAGGAGCGGGACATCCCTGCTGTAGCCTCGTATGCTCATGCAGAAATTCATCCCCCTGGCTCCGTCCTCCATGACCACCACAGCATCATAAGGACCCTCCCGCTGCATGGCATAGACGCAGAATACGCCATTGTCAAAGCGGTCTACTTTGCCAAGCTTCATCAGTAACGCCGTTTCTTTCTCCTTCTGACTATAGCTGCATAGCGCAATTCGCATTTCCATACCTCCGTTTCCTGATGGACTCCATCGCCTCATATAGCTCCTGATCACTACAATCTATGGAGAGGAATGCCGGAATATGAAGCTGATATGCGATCAGGGCGAAGTTTTCATCATCACTCCACCAGACAAGCGGTACTTCCGGTGCCAGCTGCTTTGCCTGAATGGCAGCCTCCAATCCCCTTGCCCCGGTCATTGCGATGACAACCGCATGATATCGGCTCCGCCGCAGTGCCTGAGATAGCTGCTTCTCATTCCATAGCTCGTCGATGACAAGCTGTCCGTCCCCTTCAAAAAGGGAGCGCAGCCTGCTTTCAAACCATTCCACATTTCTTAGCTCCGTACAAAGTGCGATTTTCATGCTGATTGCTTTCCTGAAAAGAAAAATAAAAAAACCAGACCTTCTCATCGGAAAGTCTGGTAGTATAATTAGAGTAGCATCTTGTCAAGAGAAATGCAACCAACTTTGTTTAAGACGCAGGTTTCCTGTTTAAGACGCAAGTTTTTTCCTGCGGTTTTATGTTATACTCATATTGGATTATTGTGCAAAGGAGATGGTACGATGCAGATTGCGATTGTGGATGACAGAGCAGAGGACAGAGAAGAACTGTCTGCCTGCCTGGAAAATTATATGAAAAAGCATCAGCTGGACTACACGCTGACAGAATTTGAGGACGGAGAGAATTTTCTGAAAGCTGCCGCCCAGGTCAATTTTCAGCTTGTCTTTATGGACATCTATATGGAGAACATGGATGGAATAGAGGCCGCCAGAGGGCTGCGCCAGAAAAACAGGCTCTGTAAGATCGTTTTTCTGACCATTACAGAAGATTATGCCCGGATGGGGTACAGCCTGTCCGCCAGCTATTATCTGCTGAAGCCGCTTTCGCTCCATCAGGCAGAATTTGAAGAAGCGATGGAGCTGTGCCAGCTAAAACCGCCCTATGAAGTGATGACACTTTCGGTTATGGCTGACCGTCAAAAGCTGGAACTTCCCACAGAGAAGATTCTATACATAGATTATCAAAACCGTATGACACGGATTCATATGGCGGAACACGTGATACCGGTAAGCGGAGGTTTTCAGGAGGTCACTGCCGCATTGCAGAAAGACAAGCGTTTTTTGCCCTGCTACCGGGGCGTTTTAATCAACATGGATTATATCAGCCATGTTGACAGTCAGACCTTCCGTTTGATAAACGGGGAGGAACTTCCGATTGCCCTCCGCAATGGAAAACAGCTGCGGGAAACCTACCGTCAATATGTTTTCTCTGGAATGGGGGGTATCGTATGAGAATAAAGCAAATACACAGGCGTATTCTGGGTGGCTGTCTGGCCTGCTTTCTCTGCTTCACCGGCAGTATCCCCGCATTTGCCGCTGAAACCGCAACCCCAGCCAATGCCGATGAAAGAACGGAGATTCTGCCGGATTTAGAAAGCGAGGCTCCGGGGACACTGGATAGCAGAACCCCGGAAACACCGGAAGCACCGGAAGAAGTATCCCCCGTCCTTGTCACAGAAATACAAAAGGAAGACGAACTGCGCTCCCTGCCAGATTTCACCCTGCCCCTTAGAACCACACCGTCTGATGATGACCTGGAGGAAATTTATCAGCTGGCCCTTCAGTATCAAACCGTCTGCGCCACTGTAACAGCAGGTGAAGAAATCCGGCAGGAAACATTTTCTGTCGCATGGGATTTTTCGGCCATTGACCAGACCACTCCAGGCGAATATACCGCAGCAGGCCGGATTGAACTGCCGGAGGGGTATGCCTTTGATGAAACTGTCTTGCAGGAGCTTCAGATTTCCGTCCGGGTGGAAGAAATGCCGCCTGCTGTCATTACCTCCATAGAGAAATGGTATCCTTATACGGATGCGTTTGCGGTTCAACAGGGCAGCGAAACCGAAGCACTGGAAGCATTGTTCGCTGCTTCCCCGTATTATCTGGAATGCTATGCGGAAAATGGAACCAGCTACACCGCTGTGGTGGAATGGGATTTTTCCGATATTGATTTGAATACTGTGGGACTGTACCATGCCATGGGAAAGCTGACTGCACCAGAAAACACTGCGTTTGCAGAGGGAATTGCTTTCCCTGAAATCTCAATTCCTGTTTCTGTACAGGCTTCAGGCAGACCGGACATTAACTGCTTTCTGGCTTCCAGAGGAAACCTTCATTTTCCCTGGGTCACACCGCCGGGGAAAATGGATGAGATCAGCGTATGGCTGTCCGAAAACAACGGTTCATGGAACCGTCTGGAAAATGGCGTTTATGTGGGTCAGGAAATGCTCTCGATTGCCACCCGTCTGCTGACGCCGGGCAGCAGTTACCGCCTTCAGGTCGATTATGACGGCGGACAGACCGGCATCCTGTCCTTTACCTACGCAGATGAAATTGTCCTTGAAGGGTATCACGATGGCGACCGGGATGGAGGTGATGCAGGCGGCAATCCACCTGATACCATCATTCAACCGCCTCCCGAACATACCGACGATCAGGATGACGGTTTCACAGACAATCCCCCTACGCAGCCTTCAAGATCGCCTGCAACAAATGGCGGTGGGACAGATTCCAACGATTCTGAAAAAGCACCTTCGGTCAGCGGAGAAAATGATTCTACGGATCACAAGCCTTCCGAGCCATCCTTGGATGGAAAAGACGATTCCATAAATAAAGATGAATTCCCATCGCAACAGGCAAACGGTGATGCAGAGGAAGCATTAGAACCAGACGCTGGTTCCGATGAACCGGCCATACCGGAAATCGAAGCGCCAGTTGTATCAGGTCAGCCAGAGGAAGATACCGCTTTACAGCAGCCCCCAAAAGTGCAGACGATTGCCGGCGATCCAGAGCTTACCGCTCCCAATCCTGCCCGGAAGCTTTCGGAAAACAGGAAAGAGCCGGTGCAAAGCATTATGACCGTTCCCCCGGAAAGTGCGGATTCCAAAAAACCTGTTTTTTCAGAGTTCTTCGATGAAACCACCGACCGGATTTCCGGCACACGCTTTTTGATGATGCTGCAAACAGGGGAGCAAAGAGCCGTCTTTTCCAAACAGGGAATCACCATCAGCATACCCAAAGACGCCTTGCCGGAGGGTATCCAAAACGAAGATCAGATTGAAGTCATCATCCAAAAGGATACGGACGGCGGTTTTTCTTTTTCGTTTTCCATCAACGGAACTGTGCTCAACTCCCTGCCGGATGTTTCTGTCATGCTGCCCTATCCAAATGACCCGGCAGCCGGCACATTGTTCCTCGGTGATGAAAGCGGCGTGGAAATTCCCATGACCGGCTATGACGATGCGGCAAAAGCCGCCTCCTTTCAGATCAGCCATACAGGGACATACACCATTGCAGTAAAGGAAGATGCCGTTTCCCTGGCACAGGTCGCCGACACAGAGCATAGCCGGTCGCCCATACTCCTTTTGATTCCGGCTTGTCTGCTTCTTCTGTCTGCCGGTGAATTTTTCCTAAGGAGGAGGCGAAAATAAGATGGTATCTTCTGTGGTAAAAAAATATGCCGCTTTATGTATGGTCTGCCTGTGTTCATCCCTGTTTTTTCTTGGCCTGTATCAGTTTAATAATAAATATAGCCAGAACACAATTCAGGCGGCAAATGGGATTCTGGCGCTTTCTGAGGAAGAACTTCAAAAGTCACCGGTGCGCTTTCTGGTATCCGGCTGGGCGTTTTATCCTGACGCGCTTTTGACCCCGGAAGAAATACGGGATGAAAACCATTATATGCGCTACCTTTCCATTGGAGAGCAGACCAATTTCTCCAGCCCTGCAAACCCTTCTCCCTATGGCTGCGGGACTTACCAGATGACATTCTTCCTGCCGGAACGGAAGGAAGCGTATGCACTGGAAATCCCGGAAGTGTTTTCTGCTTACAACCTTTATCTGGATCATGACCTGATCCTGCAAATGGGGGAACCGGCACAGGGGACACCATTGGTTCAAAACCGCATGGTCACTTTTCATGGCGGAAAACCGTTCACACTCACCATAGCGGTCAGCAACTATGACCACTTTTACGGAGGGATTGTTTATCCGCCTGCTTTCGGAACGATGCTGGCGGTAAATACAACCAGAGGAATCCGGTTTGCATTCTGCCTGTTTGGCTGTACGGTTACCTTTGTCTGTGCGCTGCTGTCCTTTTATTTCAGCCGCCGGATGAAACAGAAAAATACATTCCTGTTCGGACTGATCTGCCTTGCCATGTGCGGCCTGTCATCCTATCCTGTGCTTCATATGCTGGCTGCTGTTCCCATATTCCCCTGGTACACGATGGAACTGTTCTGTATCTATCTGGTTACCTGGCTGATCGTAGTTCTGCAAAACCGGATATGCAGGCCGGGCTTCCTGCCTGCGGCCATCAGCAATGGGGTGGGCGCTGCGTTCCTGATATATGCGTTTGTGTATGGCATGATGGCTTCCCATCTCTCCCTTGGAGCGATTCGTTTCTTCTCTGCATCGGTCTTTTGTTATAAGGTGGCATCTGCACTCTATCTGCTTATCATCGCTGTGCTTGCCATTCACAGAGGAGAAAAACGGAGCAGCCCGATCTTCTATGCTGCGGCAGCCGCAACCTGCGCCTTTATATGGGATCGCCTTCTGCCGGTTTATGAGCCGGTTATCGGCGGTTGGTTTGTGGAATGGGGCAGCTTTTTCATAGCAGCCGCCATCGGTTATTCCCTCTGGCGCGATGTGGTAGAGGGGTATGGAAACAGCCTGATTTTTCAGGAAGAACGCAAGCAGGTCGTCCGGCAGCTTTCTATGCAGACCGAATACAGCCGTCAGGTTTCTGAAGCAGCGGCAGAAAACAGAAGGCTGATTCACGACATCAAACACCATCTGCGCACCATAGACCGCATGGCCTCTGAACGTGGGCAGACGGAGATCTGCTCCTTCCTGTTACAGGTAGAGGAACAGGTTGCGGCAACATCGGGGCACTCCCCTGCCCAGTTCTGCAAAAATCCCGTTGTAAATGCGCTGATTGAATACTACTACGGCATGGCGCAGACACAAGGGACAGAATTTCAGGTGCGGCTCGATCTTCCTGATCAGATGCCGCTTACCGATGTGGAACTGTGTACGGTGCTGGGCAATCTTTTGGACAATGCCGTTGAGGCTTGCAGCCGCCAAAAGCAAGGGGTGCACCGCATTTTCATTGCAGGCGAAACCAGAGGCAATATGTACTTTTTGAAGATTGAAAACACTTACGACGGTCTGGCCTTGCAGGAGGGAAAAACATTCCTCTCCCGAAAGGGTACATCTGCTGATCATGGAATCGGGCTTTCCTCTGTCCGAAAAATCATTGAAGGCCATGGCGGTGATCTCGATCTTGTTCCCGGTGAGGAATCCTTTCTTGTTGGAATTACAATACAGATGTAAAAACTGTTTTTTGAGGCGCATTCAGATACGCTCTTTGGGGCCACCCCAAACCCCGGCCAGCCCGCTTTTGCTGGTCTGGCGAACATGCCTTACGGCGTGGCTTTTCGCTCCCTTACGGTCGCTGTTCCTGCCACGAAAATATTGTTTTATACCTATAAATCGTCCTCTCACTGACATTGTTCCGCTTTGCAATTTCTACCATTGTCATGTTGCGTCATTTTTTACAATAGCTTTCATACAATCGAAATACCGCTGTCAACGATGTCACAACATCCACACATCTCTCAAATGCTACATTCTCTTTTGCATCATCATAATATTTCTTTCTTATTTGTCCGCCCTTTCTGTGCTTAAATTGCTTTGGCAGCCAATTATCGTTATCGGCTTTCAACAAATCATACACATATATTTTATTCGGCTTTCCTAATCCCTGATCGCCTTTGGTGTACTGATACTTGTATCCGTACACACCTGCGGTGTGGGATATATAACTGTATGAAACAAGCTTCTCTGATACGTGTTGTTATCTTTAGGGCATGAAAAAAGCAGACACATGGAATATTTCCACATATCTGCTTCTTTCATTGCGTGTATTCAGTTTTATATATTTGCAACTATATACTTTTATAGTAATCCTTATGGATTAAGCCACTACTCCATATCCATATTGCTTAGCTGCCTGATCTGGTCTCTCCTGCTATAAATAACTGCTGTTACCTGAACTCTGTTATTTTCATCATCAACCCAATAATAAATCAGGAAGTTTTTAACAACAATCTCGCGTACTCCCTCAGTCCTCCATGGCTCTTCATCAATCAAGGCATGTTTTTTCGGAAAACTCGACAACTTAGTAATCTCTGCTTTCATCTTGTCAAGCAGATTATCTGCTGCATCCAGTGCCATTAGATCATTTGAAATATAATGCACTATCTCTTTCATCTGCTCTAATGCCAGCCTTGTTACCCTTACCTCATATTCATTCATGCACTATATCTCCGACTTTAATTGATTAAAAGCCTCATCAACAGATACAGAATCGTTCTTTTTTGCCTGTGCAAGCCCGGTCTGCATCATCGTATCAAATTCAGCTTGTGTTATAGAATCTCTTGTAACAAGTTTATCCGGAATATCAAGTGAAAATGGTACTCCATCACGCATAATAACCTGTCTGTAAGTCATATCTATGAATACAGATACAGGAATTCCAAGTCTGTCAAGAATTGCCTCTGCCTGCTCTTTTATATTCGGTTGAATTCGCGCTGTTACATTTGCAGTTTTTGTTGCCATAGTATGCACCTCCTGTTTCTTACAGTGTACCACCATGTATTGCTTTTTACAACACAAATATTTTTAACTGCTGCAGTCAATCTTTTTCCATCCAATTCAATGCGCTCTGTGCAATAACGTCATCATAAAAATCATCTTCCGAATCAGCATTATCATCTGTATCTGCCTGCTGTTGTATGATAGATATTGCACCTTTGTTAGCCTGCATAGCTGCCAGCATGCTGCCAACCATGCTCATAACCTCTTTGTTTGCTTCCTGCCTTGCTTCTTCTCTTGCCTCCTGTCTGATCCGCTCCTCTATGACAGCCATTTCCTCAGTTGATATAAATTGAGGTTCTTTCCTTTCCTTCGGTTCTATCAGTGCTTCCCGTCCAAAATGTTCTATATAATAAGTTGCCGCATCTATAAAGAACTGATTCTTTAACTTGAATATATCCATATCCAGTTCACTTAGAACCTTATTAATATTAACATGCGCAGGATTAACATCACTTTTCTTAATCTTTCCTTCCGGTGCATCTGCCCAGGTGGTTAATCCCATATGCTCTTTTGTGTGATCAGCTCTTTCCACGATCAGTTCAGCCGCCGTATATCCATGAACGGCATAATGCATTTTATTCTGAACGGTCGCATAAAATCTTCTCGTCGTTGCAGAATTTTTATCATAGTCAATGGCTGTCGCATGCTGTCCTGCTGATCACCTACAGAGGCAACATAGGTCAGGTATTCCGCTGCGCTTGAGCGGATGGTTATCTCATCTTTTTTCTTTGCCAAATGAAGTGCCTCCTTTAATCATCAAAATGCGTTTTCGCTATTGTGTTTAGCTGCTCAGCTATTTCCGCAAACGGTTGCATTGATTCCTGAGTCCTTCCGCACGGACGTACTGAAGGAAACACTAGATTCCAAGGGAGTGCTGATTGAAAACTCCGAGGTGGAGCTTGCAGCATTTGCGCTCCTGTTCGAGTTTGATGGCGACCAGAAGCACATTCGTCATGTGCTGTATAACTGCTCCGCTTCCCGTCCCGGCATCGAAGGAAAGACGAATGAGGATTCCAAGGAGGTGCAGACGGAGAAGCTGTCTCTGAAGGCGGTACCGCTTGCTAATGGTATGGTGAAAGCAAAGACCGGAAATACCACGGATGCTACCACCTATGCAGATTGGTGCAAGGCGGTATATGTGCCTGCGGCAGAGAGCGATGCAGCAACGCAGTCTGCAGCGAAGCCTGCAAAGGCAGTAAAGGAGTGATTGGATTATGAGTATGATTCAGAAGATTGAGATTGACGGAAAGCAGGTGCCCTTCAAGGTATCTGCCGCCATTCCGCGTATTTATCGCATCAAGTTCCATCGAGATATCTATAAGGATCTCGATGCGCTGGGAAAGGCTGTCGGAAACGGGGATGAGGGTTCTTCCCATCTCGATATGTTCTCCCTTGAGATGTTTGAGAACATCGCCTACATCATGGCAAAGCATGCAGATCCCACCATCCCGGACAGCCCAGAGGAATGGCTTGATGAGTTCAGCACCTTCTCCATCTACCAGGTGCTTCCGAAAATCATCGAACTTTGGGGCTTAAATGTCCAGACGGATGTGGAGTCTAAAAAACTTCACGCAACTGACCGCCCGATGACCACACCATTGTTTCTGCTTCGCTGCGTACAGCTCGGCATCTCCATCCGGGATCTTGACTTACTCACAATCGGAATGGTGAACGATATGTACGCAGAAAGCAGCAATGATTAGTACAAAGGCTATGCGCAGATCGCTACACAGATGGATTTTGATGCATTTTGGCAGAATTTATGCATCTTATATAATGACAGTGTATTGACATTAGACGTGCATTTGAGTATACTACACTTGAATGGAGGTGTTCTGTATGGCAACAACTAATTTAAATATTCGTACAGACAAGGCAATCAAGGACCAGGCGGAGGAAATCTTCAATGAGCTTGGTCTGAATATGACAACTGCTATAAATATATTCCTGAGAACCGCTATCCGTGAGCATGGTATTCCTTTTGAATTAAAACTGGAAGTACCAAATGATACGACAGCCGCTGCCATTGAGGATGGCAAAAAAATGATGAAGGATCCTTCTGCTCCGCGTTATTCCAGTATGGATGCGCTTAAGGCAGCTCTCGACGTATGAAATACGACATTCAGTTTACCAATCAGTTTAAAAAGGATTTGAAGCTTGCAAAAAAGCAAAATAAAAATCTTGATAAGCTGTTTGAGGTAATCGATATTCTGGCGAATGGCGGTACGCTGGACGCAAAATACAGGGATCATGACCTTACAGGAAACTACAAAGGTACGCGTGAGTGTCACATCGAACCGGACTGGCTGCTTATTTATGAGATTTGTGGAGATGTTCTTGTTTTGATGCTTTATCGCCTTGGTTCACATTCTGAGCTGTTTAAGAAATAATCCCAAAATCGGAAGTTAACAAAGGAGTACGAATAAATGAAAAAAGCAGCTATTTCTTCCATTATTGCTATTATCTTGGGATACCTTGGCACAGTATTTGGAGCCGAAATAATGAATTGGCCTCAGCTCGGTCCAATTCTTTCAATTGTTGTAATGGGGGCTGCAATCATTACCTCTTTGGAAAATGACAAATAATTGCATGGCAGCTTCCAATTTGTAAATCTCAATCGAATAGCAGTTTATTAGCATCGGTCGGAGAAATCTGATCGGTGCTTTCTTTATGCTCGGCAGAAATGCCGGGCAATTTTTATGCCCATTTTGCAGGGAGGAGGTGCGTTATGGCGGGAAGTAGAATTAAGGGTACCACGGTCGAGATCGGTGGCGATACTACCAAGCTTCATAGTGCCTTAAAGGGTGTCAATTCAGAAATCAAGAATACGCAGAGTCAGCTCAAGGATGTCGAAAAGCTCCTGAAACTGGATCCAGGCAACACCGAGCTGCTTGCGCAGAAGCAGAAGCTCCTCTCCAGTGCCGTCAGTGAAACAAAGGAAAAGCTCGCTACTCTCAAGACTGCTGCAGAACTGGCAAATCAGGCACTTGCGAATGGTGACATTTCCAAAGAACAGTATCGGCGATTACATCATCCTTATCTGTTACTACTTAAAATTACTGAAAGTCTCTAAAACAGAGATCAAATCATTCATCCGTGAATTTGAAAAGATTACAAGAGAATACGAATCTTCTGTAACCCCGAATGTTTCAGCTATTACGATTCATCCTGATTTGTTCTCTCGCTTAAACATCTTAAAAAATTCCATATAATGCTTGCATATTTTACCTGCCTATAGTATATTATAGATAGCAATTGGGGTATGTGTTTGCGGACACATACTTGGAGGAGTCGGAATGATCCGGCTCCTCTTTAATTTTTAATAAAAAACGGTAGTCAAAAGGGACACCTAATGACTACCATATTTTTATTCTGCCGCTTCCAACGCTAATCTGGCATATTCTTCATCACTTATGCTTTCCAGTTTTCCTGCCACACACACCGACAATTCCACAAGTTCATCATCGTTGATATGCTTCATAGCCTTATGAATATCCTCTATAACCTTTGTCCTGCTGTCACTCTGAAAATACATATCAAATTTGTTTCTTCTACCGTAAATGGATTATTCATATTCCTATATCTCCTCGTATAATAAGTGTATAGCCAGTAGAAACGATGGTTATGCACTTAT
>OGMH01000256.1_pt1 | contig 38804 bp, 46 predicted proteins | sample 1573191 | NCBI WGS metagenome assembly OGMH01 (sample SAMEA2581978, study PRJEB24529) | metagenome | biome: Human gut stool | place: China | collected 2011 | reverse complement strand
TTTCAGACTGATTTTGGATAACGCCTACAACTTATGGGTATGATACTGCGTATTGCCTCAAGTCGCATAGTGGGGCAAGGGGATATTGTGGGCAGAAGTGGGTATTTCAGCCTCAATTTATCTGCTAATTCAGTGATGAGAGGACGTTTAGACGCAAGAAGGACGCTGAAGAGCTTAGTTGCGGATTTGAGGGTTATGAAAAAGTTTCTCATGATACTCATAGTTTTATCTCTTCACGAGAGTGTTTCCTATGCTCAGTCAGTAAGTGACATAGCCAAAGAACGTACTGAACTTTTAAAATTGTCTAAAAAACAATTATCTGAACGCGCCTCGAAAACGGCACGTAAAGAAGCCAAACGAATGAAAAAAGAAGGTTGGAAAACCACCCCTGGCACACTACCTTTGGACAGGCAACTGGATAAATCATATTTAATGCAGTATGAATACGATGAAAATATGTACCCCAAATACGTTATGGGTGAGGCTATGAGTATTGGTGAGAATTACGATGCAGCTAAAATGCAGGCTTTAGAATTAGCCAAGCAAAACTTAGCAGGACAAATCCAAACCGAAATAACAGCTTTGGTAGAGAATACGGTTGCCAATAAACAACTTTCAGCCGAACAAGCGGCTTCCATCACACAAAGCGTCATGGCAGGGAAAAGCTTCATATCACAAAGCATCGGACGTACCATTCCGGTAGTAGAAGTATATCGGGTGATTTCAAATAAGAATAAAGAGGTATTGGTTCGCATTGCGTACAATAGCCAAATGGCACGTGAGGTAGCCAAAAATGCTATCCGTGAAGATTTAGAAAAGAAAGGTGATGAACTTCATGAACACTTGGATGAACTTTTAGGATGGTAAGTATATGTGGTGCCGTTTGTTTTTTTTGATTGCGAGTTGTTTGTTCACATTTCTCGTATATGCACAAAAAGTAAAGACGGTTGTAGGTACTTATGAGTATCATACACCTAAGAACATCACGATAGAAGAAGCTGAACGTATTGCTTTGGAGCGTGCTAAGATACAAGCCATAGCTAATGAGTTCGGTACCGTAGTTAGTCAAAGTAACTATACATCCATAAACAACACGAACGGGACTTCGGTTGTTGATTTTTTCTCATTAGGAGAAAGTGAAGTTAAAGGGGAATGGATAGAAACCCTCGGAGAACCCGAAATTATCCGCTCGTTTGATGAAGATGGAGAATTGATTATACACATAACGGTAAAAGGTCATATTCGAGAAATTACTAACGCTCATATAGACTTTCAAGCAAAAGTTTTATGTAACGGAACTGATTTGAAGTTTGCAAGAAACGATTTCCGTTCAGGCGATGACCTTTATCTTTACTTCCAATCCCCTACTGATGGCTACTTGAATGTGTATTTGCTAGACGAAATATCTCAAACAGTTTATTGCTTGCTACCTTATCGTAATTCAAGAAATGGATCTGTGAAAGTGGAACATGATGTACCTTACATTTTCTTTTCCAAAGTAAAGGCAGAAGGTGATGCTTCAGAAATAGATGAATATGTCATGACCTGTAGTCGCTCTTCTGAAAGAAATGTTTTGTATGTAATTTTTTCAACGAATGAATTTACAAAAGCACGTTTTGAGGGTGTAGAAGAGTTACGACCACGCCAAACTGAATGGAAAGATTTTCAGAAATGGGTGGTTAAATGTAGAAATAGAGATAAGAATATGACAATAGAACGTTTTATATTAAATATTAAAAAATAAAATGATATTACTCAACAGAAAACGATTAATAGAATTTATTATGAAAAGTAATTTAGCTTTTTTTTTCATTTTATGTGTATTATATGGGAAAGCCCAAAATGTGACGAATCTTGATTTCAAGCTTCAAGGTGATGAAGTTATTGTAACATATGATTTAGATCAAGATGCCGATATTTATCTTTTCGCTCAAATTGATGAAAAAGATGGTTGGAACACATCCTTTATGAACTATAGCGCGTATCGATATGATGCACCTGCATTACGTGCTGTAACAGGTGATGTAGGTAAAAGAGTGATAAAGGGGAAACACAAGCAAATTATATGGAAGTATCAAACAGAGGTAATGCCATTCTTTGGTGGTAAAAGTGAATCTGGATTGATAAGTAATGTAGTCTATTTAGACAAAGAAGGTAAAGTTTCGCGTAGTTCAACTAATATATTAAACGCTTTACAAATGAAAATTGAAGCTTATCCATCTACTTTTGAGCCTGATATGGTTTATATTGATGGTTGCGATGGTTCAGGTAACTATTGGATAGGACGTTATGAAGTAACCATTGAGGAGTTTGCTGCTTTTATAAAAGAAACGGGCTATATTACTGATGCAGAAAAAAAAGGATATGGTGAAATTTGGTCTCGAACTAAGAATGATTGGGAAAAGAAAAAAGGGGTGAATTGGAGGTGCGATGAGTCAGGAAATCCAAGGCCAATCTCCGATTATAGAAAATATCCTGTTGTTAATGTAAGTCATAACGATGCCATGGCTTATTGCGATTGGTTGCATAAAAAATATAATAAAGAGTATCTTTTACCATGCGTTGAAAATTGGTTAGAAATTGCTCAAGGAATAGTACCAGACAAGTATTTATGGATTGGATTAGTTAATGGTACTGGAGAATATACTTATTCAGGTTCTAATAATATTAATGAAGTAGGTTGGTACAATAGCAATTCAGATTATAAAATACATCCTATAGGACAGAAAAAACCTAATAAATGTCATGTTTATGATATGACTGGAAATGTAAATGAATGGTGCTATAATTATGTTGATGAAGAAAAACAAATGATAAGTAAAGGATATAGTGGTGTCGAAAAGGGAGAGAATTTTAATAATTACCTTGGCTGTGGTGGATCTTGTTTTACAGAAGCACAAACTATAGATGTGGATGATTGTGTAAAATATTGGGATAAAAACACTTGTGGAGTTAATTTAGGTTTTCGTGTAGCTATGGTAGTACCGAGAAGTATAAATTGGATCACTGGAAAAAAGATTGAATGAGTATGAGATTTTTTTTCTTAATATTATTTGGATACCTTTGCTTCTGTTCTGCTTTTGCGCAGAATACAGCTATCAGTAAGAAATTAACCATCATTAAATCTGAAAATGGTGTATACCAGTCTGAAAGTTCAGATCCACCCTTATTGGATATTGTACCAAATAGTATAAAATTTGTAGATATTGATGGGAACAATTGCATTGATGCTAATGAAAAATGTGAACTACTGTTTCAAGTCAAAAACTCAGGGAAAGGAGAAGGTAAGAGATGTAAAGTTAAGTTATCAGCCGAAGGTAGTACAAGAGGTTTAAAATATTCAGATATTAATCTCCCTGATATACCAGCCGGAAAAAGCATTGATGTACAATTGCCTATTGAAGGAAATATTAATACGGAGGATGGAAAAGTAAACTTATTATTGTCCATCGAAGAATCTCGCGGGTTTGGTAGCACCCCCTTGACTCTTTCAGTCGAGACCCATAGTTTTATACCACCATTGGTTCGAGTTACCGATTATTCGATAATCAGCGAACAAGGAGTTGTTATTAACAGACGTGTTCCTTTTGATTTACAAGTGCTAGTGCAAAACATTCAACCTAGCATTGCAAATGACGTTAAAATGTCTATAGAACTTCCTAACAATGTTATCCTAATGGAAGGGAGTAAAGATACACAACTTGGTTCTTTAAGAGGCGGAGGTATGGCTTCTGTAACTTATTCATTAGTTGTAAATAATTCTTATAGACAACCAACTATACCTATTACACTTAAGTTAGTAGAAAGTTATGGAAAGTATGCAGAAAATAAAACGATAAATCTTCGCTTAAATCAGAATTTCTCAGCAACTAAAATAAACATAGAAAGCCGCAAATCTGATAAAAACATAGCAATTGCTCAAATAGAAGAGAAGAATCGTCAAGCTGATGTAGATATAGAAATTCCTAAAACGGATACAAACAATGAAAATACTTTTGTTGTAATAATAGCAAATGAGAACTATCAAACAGAGGCATCTGTTCCATATTCAATTAACGACGGATTGATTTTTGCAGCTTATTGTAATCAGACATTAGGTATTCCTGAAAAAAATATTCATTTTAGACAAGATGCTACACTGAATAATATGAAAGCCGAAATAGATTGGTTAAGTAAAGTAATGCAAGTATATGAGGGAAATGCTAAAGCTATCTTATACTATGCAGGACATGGAATTCCAGATGAAAAAGATAAAACGGCTTATTTGTTACCTATTGATGGTATAGGTTCTAATATCTCTACGGGGTATGCGTTGGAAAAATTATATTCTGAATTAGGTAATATACCATCACAATCAATTACAATATTCTTGGATGCATGTTTCAGTGGAGCTAAACGTGAAGATGGAATGTTGCTTTCTTCTCGTGGAGTAGCAATCAAAGTTAACTCGGCCCAACCTAAGGGAAGAATAGTTGTATTCTCTGCTGCACAAGGAAATGAAACAGCTTACCCTTATAAAGAGTGCAGTCATGGACTATTTACTTATTATTTATTGAAAGGATTGCAAAAAAGTAAAGGAGATATAACTATTGGAGAATTGAGTGAATATGTAAAAGAGAAAGTGCGCAAGCGTTCAATTGTTATAAACGGAAAATTACAAACACCTACAATAATACCATCCGCAACTCTTGGAGATACTTGGGAAAAATGGAAATTAAAATAAAATATTACATTCTATTATTTTTTGTGACAGGGGGTATATCACTCTCTGCCCAAACTTTCAATGAACAATACAAAATCTTCCGTAAAGAAGCTCGTCAACAATACGAGGACTTTCGTAAGAAAGCCAATCAAGAGTATGCAGACTTTATGCAGCAAACATGGAAGGCCTATCAGGCATTGCCTGCTATCCCTAAGCCAAAAAATGAGCAACCTCAGCCACCTATTGTTTATGTGGAAGATGAACAAAGGGAAGGGCAGAATGAGAATGTACCTCTACCTTATAAAGAAATCGTTCGCCCGACAACACCTCCACAGCCAGTACCAATAAGTCCTATTGAAGAACAAAAGGAACCAACAATTGAGTATCTACGTTTTGCATTTTTCGGTACCCCTTGCCAGGTCCGATTGGGAAATGCACAACGATTCAAACTGACAACGTGTAATAAAGAGGACTTAGCAGACGCTTGGCAAAGATTGTCTAGAAGTACATATAATAACGTATTACGCGATTGTTTGGAGTTACGTATCCGCTTGCAGTTATGCGATTGGGCTTATCTGTTGATGTTGCAAGAACTTTCTTTCACATTCTTGGGGAAAGACACTAATGAAGCTACATTGTTCATAGCTTATCTATTCTGCCAATCGGGCTATGAAATGAAGTTAGCAGAAGCTAACGGAAAACTATACATGCTTTATAGAAGTGAACATACCATTTATGAATTACCCTACTGGGTAATAGACGGGAAGCAATATTATCCTATAAATAATCATATTGATTCTTCCATACAAGTCTGTCAAGCCAATTACCCCAATGAACAGCCGTTGTCTTTACTCGTCACAAAAGAATTGCGACTCATGGTGAAAGAAACAAAAGCACGGACATTGCAAGCAGAAGCCTATCCAGACATGAAAGTATCGGTATATACTAACCAAAACCTGCTAGACTTTATGGCAACTTATCCCACTTCAACAATTGGAGAAAATTTCTGTACAAGATGGGCTATGTATGCCGAAACCCCATTGAGCCAAACCGCAATGCATAGCTTGTATATTACCTTAAGAAAAGCAATTTCTGGAAAAACACAGGCTGAATCCGCCAACAAATTGATAAATTTTGTACAAACAGCATTAGTTTATGAGTATGATGATAAAGTATGGGGACAAGACCGAGCTTTCTTTGCCGACGAGACATTATACTATCCATATTGTGATTGCGAGGATCGTGCTATACTATTTACCCGTTTGGTGCGTGACTTATTAGGATTGGAAACTGCACTTGTCTATTATCCTGGACATTTAGCGACAGCCATCCATTTTACAGAAAACGTAAATGGAGATTATCTTCTTATAAATGGAAAACGTTATCTGATTTGTGATCCTACTTATATCGGTGCACCTATTGGTAAGACCATGCCGGATATGAACAATAAGGAAGCAAAAGTCATTTTACTAAATTAACGTATAATTTGATTTTTACCCAAACAATAAGAACAAGAAATCCCCTGAAGCAATGTACTCCAGAGGACTTTTACGATACACATGTCTTTATTTATAGTACAGGTTCAAATCATCTGCCGAAATCTGCTTGCCGTCTTCAAAAGTCAGCGTCTTACGGTCTATCTCCTTGCCGTTCTTACGGACAACAACCACCCACTGCATCGGCTCGTTCACAACCGCATCGTCACCATCGACGACACCACCAGAAACGGCAAACTCAATCGCACTGCCTTCAGTGGAAAGCGTAACGGAAGGTACAGCCAATGCGTCATCATCAAGAATAGCCGTACCCTTGAACTTCTCATTTGTGTTCTCATTAATCACTGATGTGCCGTTAGCAGCCACCACCACAGACTTTATATAGCTCCGGTAATCGCCTGACTGCTGAACGGTAACCTGATACATAGCCCCCTCACCGCCACCGGGTTCATCATCTTTGCTACAACCCACAAGACCACCAATCACGCACAGGCAAACAGCCAACCGATAAAATAACTTTTTCATAAGCATAAATATTTAAGTTTATAAATAAACCACGCAACCCAAACCGATGTGGTTATTGTTGCGAAGGATTGAATTAAATAACATTTCAAACCGGTATTCGGCAAAAAGAGCAACCTTATGGCTCAGCAAGACTTCAGGTCTTATGCCCACTTCATAACCATAGACAAATGCCCGGCTACGCTCCAAATAAACCAGTTCGCTTTTCGTCTTAGCCCGCTGATAGCCGATTGTACCGGAAGCCACACCCAGTAAGGAGAACTTGCGCCCCTTCAGGAGCCAGTATGCGAACTCCGGGCCGACTGTTACGGTGTTCGCCTGAACCTGTTCACGGTTCAGGTTACGATAATTGAGGTTAGCCCCCACCCTGAACGTTTTAAAGACTTTGCCATAGCCCAGCGTACCCTGTACCTGGCTTTCGTCCACCACATAATCAACTTTCATGTTCAGATAGTTGCTGCCGATATACTGTGCCCTGCAAACAGCAGTCAGACACAACAGGCAGCTTATAAAAAACAGCTTTTTCATAGAATTACGGATTTACTTGTATGGTAATCTGTTTTCTCACCGGCAAACCGTACCGGCTTGAAACGGTAAACTCAATCAATGTCTCGCCTGTACTCTCAGGCATGAACACCACCAGATTATTGTGTTCAAGCGCAACACCCTCGTCACGTGTAGCGTCATATCCGGAAATATAAACCTGCCCCTTACCCTTTACAAACCGTGCGGAAGCCTTTACGCCATACTGGTCTGTAGCAAGTAAAAGGTTAAACTCCACATTATCGGACAGGCTGACCATATCAGGCACATTCTGGAACTCCACATTCATATCAGGAGTAGAAACATCAAGCCTCACGCTGTCAGCCCTTGTCACCATTTCGCTGGCAACAGACATCTTCAGGCTCATAGTTCCTGCCGTTGTCGGGACAAAATCAAAAGAGAGTTTGCCATTTGTCTTATAATCATATTCAAAAGACTCACCAGGCGAATATTCGCTGTTATCAACGATGATCACGCCATTGCCACCCTCTATTTCAAACATAGTAAGCAGCTGGTCGCCGTTGTCAGGATCAAGACCATTAACGGAAAACGTACAGTTCACAGCCTTGCCAACCGCAGCCGCCCCACCGTCAATGCTTTTGAGTGAAACGGAAAAGTCACGGCTTATCAGATTGAGTTCGTTATCACAGGCAGATAAAGCCAGCATAAAGAACAGTGCAGAAATAAGACTTCTCATAGGCTTAAAATTTAAAACTTGGTTATTCTATCAAACAAATCATTCAAATCTACTCCCCTGCTTCTCAGGAAAGCGATATACTTCACCATCACGGGCAGGTTATCTGACTGCTCGATATTGGAAAGCTGCTGTCGGCTTATGCCCATCATTTCAGCTACGCTTTTGGCTGTAAGCTGTAAGCGGATGCGTTCGACCTTTAATTCATTCGTCAGTTCCATATATGAAATTTATTGGGTTTATCACTCTGTCATTTTTTATCACCTCATAGTGAAGGTGATTGCCTGTACTCAAGCCTGTACTGCCCACAAAACCGATAACATCACCTTTCGTGACCACCGCACCCTTGCGTCTGTAAATATGCGTAAGATGCGCATAACGTGTCTTGAAACCGAAGCGGTGTGTTATAACAACCGTTTTGCCATAACCGGGCACATTGCCGGAAAAGGAAACCGTGCCATCGGCTGCGGCATGTACAGTGGCCGCATACTCAGCCGCCATGTCAAGCCCGGCATGAAAGGTACGTTTACCGCTGACCGGATGCACCCGATATCCGAACCTGTCGGATATACGGTAATTCTCTTTAAGCGGTGCCACAGACGGTACAAACCTGAAAATATCCTCCTGACGGCTTATAATATGCCACACGGGAGCGACCTGTTTAAAATCACGTGCAGTCTGCAACACCTCTGCCACCAGTGTGCGCTTATCCTGTGCTGTGGCTCCAGAAAGAGAAAACAGCACAATCAAAGCCACGCTAAAGCTCCGACACATTTACGATATCGCTGTTCTCCAGGTCAAAAAGAACATGACGGCCACCGTTTTTTTCGTTTATCTCGATACGGAAAAACTTGTCATCAGGAATAGTGAACTTATCAAAAGCAATCACATACTTCATCTTGTCGTTGCCCTCGATACGAGAAGCGTAGTTTTCGGAGAACAAAGCCTGCTGGTCTACCTCCTGGGATGCTGTCAGCTTCGCAGTCTTACGGTCAACGATATAATACCGGATATAGTCTATGTCGTAAGGAAGACGGCTCTTGTTCTCAATCTCAAAAGTGAAAAGCAGCAGATTATCGTAAATATGCAGGTTATTGAGTGAGAACACTATCTTATTGCGAACAATACCCTTATTGAAAATCTGCCGGCGTGCGTTATACACCCTGTTCATCACATCGTCACGTTCACCAGCCGGGATGATATTGTCAGTAAGAATCACATTCGCCTTTTTCTCCGGCTTTTTCTCGCCCACTTCATATACAAAAGCATCCGGTTTATCCCGGTAATCGACATTGAATGTAAAGAACCTGCCGCTTTCGGTAGCAAACGAGACATTGGTCTGCTTTGGGAACTGCTGCACGCTGCCTGTGCGTGCTATCATACGGATAATATTCTCCGTATTCTCAGCCTTACTGACATTGATACAGGTATCACCGTAATCAATGTAAATCACCTTTTCGGGAGCAATAAGGTGAGTCTGTGAAACCTCATTGATAAAAACCGTATCAGGATTTATGCTTGTCATGCCAGGAAGGAAATAGTTTGTCTGTTCAAGACTGTCAGCATAGGACACATTGAAGGAATAGAAAAAGCCTCCTTCAGTCGCCACGCTGACGGTAGTCTGCTTGCTGAAGCTTTTGCTGTTCGCCTTGATACGGAGAATATGCGGTACATTCTCCGGGTTATCCACCGCCACAAAATCAGTAACCGCCTGACTATATTTCACCGCTGAAGGAAAAATCAGATGTATGGTTTTGGAATAATTTACTGCGATGGGCAGACTCTCAACCGGGCGTATCTGCGCTGTAGCCGATACAGCAACAATCAGAAGGATTATATTCAAGAAAAGTGCTTTCATTTCAAATAAAGTTTATAGTTTGACTTCACCGTAACGACAATCTGGTTGTTCTTCTTACGGAACACGCTTTTAGCGGCATTGCTGACGGCGTTAACGCCTGTACTCAACACATCTGTGCCATAGATACCCGTATTCAGGTCACCCACCACTTCATCAGCCGCCTCCTTGCTTGCTTCAGCCTTTATATTCAGCGGCACATATATACCGGGCAAGCCATCCTGATCATAGACGGTCTTTTTAAGCTCGTAGATGCTGTTGCCTACCCTGACGGATTCAATGGCGATATTGATTCTGTCCTGGTCAAGTTTGACCGTGCCAAAAAGTGCCGTACCCTTGTCAAGCAGCAATCCATTAGGAAGCTGCATCTCTTGAAGTGTAACCAGCTTTATGACACTGCCGGAAGTAATCTTCTGGTCACCTGAAACAATCGCCTCAATGGTATTACCCGTATTCTGAGGTTTATCTCCGGAAAAGAATCTGCTCGCAGCAGGTTTGTTTTCGGGTTCAGGTGCCGGTTTGGCTTTCGGTTTCTCAGTTTTCTTCTTCACCGTCTTAGGCTTCGGAGCCGCCTTAGCCATGCTGTCAGCCCTTTGGTTAGCTCTCAGCTGCTGCTGAAGTGCAAGGACTTCAGGATCTTCTGTATAAACCCCTTCTGCCCTCTCATGATAGACCTTATAGGAAAAGTTCTCATATTCAGGCTTGGCTTCAGAACTCATCATATCGTCTATGGTGAAATCACTCTGCTGCTGTGCCCTTAAAGAGGTATTGACATCCTGCATATTCTCATCATCATCAGAACCGCTTAAAGCCATGACAATCACCAAAACCAACAGTACGAAAATGCCGAATGAAGCGAAAACGATAATCTTTGTCTTAGTCGTCTTATCCATAGGCTCACTGTTTAAGCGGTTGTTCTATCCGTATAATCTGCTGCAAGAACTGGCTGAAGAAAAACCCTGTCACGTTCTCCGGGAACTGCGGTGTTGTTCTGACAAGCTCACCCCTTGTGCGTATCAGGAATTTAAGTTTCTGTCCGGACACACTATGAATGGTAAGTGTGGAAGAAAACTCAACCTGATAAGGCTCGTTATCACCGGCAATACGCTGCACGCTGTCAAGCTCACATTTATACACCGCACCGTTCTGAACGGCATCAGAATAAGCCTTATCGTTATAATATTTGGAGAATATGGCATTCAGGTCGTTTTTATTGATATAAAAAGCGGCATGAGCCTGATTACGTTTCATATCGAGCCTGTCAAAGCTGTTGGCATAACGGGTGGCTTCGGAGCATGTATTCTTGACCAGTGCGATAAAAAGGTCTTCTGCATCTTCGGCATGAGTCTTCAGGTATTCGCCGGAGCGTTCGACTACGACAACCTTATTCAGTGCGGAGAAATTAACGGTCAGCCCCCATGCCAGAACCAGCAGCACCACCAGCAAAGCAAAACCCAGACACAGTTTGAGGTTGACAGCCCCTTTACGCTTGGCTTCAGCCAGCGTATCAAATTCTTTCAATATATCATCTTTATTCATGATTGGCAGGATTTAAAACAGTTCACGACAATACTTCACACTCTTGGCAAACAGGAACAGTTTGAAGACAAATGCAAAAAGCAACCCCAACATCGTATATTTGTTCTGTCCGCACATCTGCATGACATTTTCAGAAATGACGGAACCCAGCGCATTTGCAATCAGGAAAGCCGGGATCATCATATAACAGACAAACAGATTTTTCAGGTAAGCATGTGTATAATGCCTGGTTTTCTCATCAAGAAAGAGAATAATCGCTATCGGTGTAACAATCTCCAGCAGGATAAGATACAGATACCTTGCAGCGGCGAAGAAGAAGAAAATATACTTAGTCGCATACAGAAGAACGGTATAAACCGCAATATTGAACGGAAGGGCTATCACCTCGTCAATCTGTTTGCCCACCCAGTTGCTACGTCTGTTAACCTCTTCGATATAATCTCTTGTGAAAGTAGCAATGGCTTCGTCTATGCTCAGATCGACATCTTCCTGATAGTGCTCTATCAGTTCATTCTGAATATTGCCCAGAGCCGTCTCAACAATGGTAAAGGCAAACGGAGCCGCCATGATAATAGCAAACACATAGATATAGATATAAAACAGCTTGAAGAACTGTTTCATATCAGCCGGTCTGTCACCTTCACTGAAGGCTTCTTTCCATGCGGTAACAAACTTCTGGATAACAATAATAATCGCCACAAAAGTGCACAAGGCAATGATGCCCTTGCTGACATCATTTAGTTTAACGGCTTCATACGCCTGTATAACATTATCAATCACTTCCATAGGCTCACGATTTATCAGATTTAAGTGCGGCAATCCGCTTTATTGCATCATTAACGGTATTGAACCTTGCCCTCTCGTCAAGCAGCTTGTCCTGCTGTGCCCTGAGCTTTGCATCAAGGTCAATTATTATCTTCAACCTTTCACCGTCCGTCATTTTCAGATCCGGCGAAATGATGGTGCGTAAAAGGTCAAAGGATGTTATACTCTCCTCCATAATATCATTGAGCACTTTGGTATATGCATTATACCCCTCCTGCGTATAGATGTCTGTACGTGAACACTCGGTTGCTGAAATCTTCAGCATTTCGCCCTGAAGCTTCAGTACATTCAACACCATTTTAGAGTTCTGTATAAGACCACTCACCTTACGGTACAAGTCCAGGCTCTCGGTCAATATATTGCGTGAGTTATCCAAAACCTTAAACTGTTCGTAAGCCTGTTTGAGTTCTTTCGCCCACGTTATCTGTGAAAGTTGTGTCAGTGCCGGGTCTGTAACCACAAACTGAGAAAAGGCAGGTGTGGCCAAACAGAACGTCATGATGACACTACATAGAAAAATCCGTCTCATAGTCTTTGTGTTTTAACTGTTTATACTGTTCGATAGCTGTCTCCAGACTGCCGACCTCTCTGTATATCTCCTGTAACCTGTTCCATTTCTCGCCATCCGTCTGAAAAGCCAGCAGCTTTTCAGGAGAAAGCTCCAGACGCACCACAGTAGCGTAGTTATCCATAAATCTCAGGAAGATTTCGGAGTACGGTCTTGTGCCCGTAAAATCATTGCGTATGGACTTCATCAGGTTAATATGACTCCGATTCTTGATATGGAACGCCTCGATTGTCTGGTCATATACCACCTCATTGGCCGGAAGCACATAAAGAAGCTGCGTATTGGCAATGATACCCTTAGTATATTCATTATCCGGCAGCTGTGCCATAGACTGTACGATTGTGCCCACAGCCCCATTCTCTTTACGGAGTTTCTGGTAACAGAAAGCAACCGTAGAATGGATATCGGCACCTGAAAACGTATCTTTGATGGACTGGCTTTCGGCGTATTCGTCAAAGATCAGCATACCACGCACCGACCTGTCGGAAAGAATCTTGTTTTCAATGGTATCAAAAAGGATAGTCATAATCACGGAGATAAGGAAAGGGTCTTTCTTTATCTTCGTAAGTTCGAAGACAATAAAATCACGGTTCTGCATATCATTCTCCAGTGGGGAATGTCTGCAAACATTCTCATAGAAGCCTCCCGGCATGAACTCGGAACACACGTGCAGAAAGCTGTCTATATCGAAATATTCAGGAAGGATATTCAGCCTGTCATACAGGCTGTGCCCTTGCTGCCTCACATAATCGTAAAAGTCAGGAAAAGAATGGCCGTCTGTCTTATCTTCATAATACTGACGGATAATCTTAGTAAGAGAAACAACCTGTTTAGTGTCTTCCATAATGCTTTTGGTACGCCAGAACTTCAGCACAAGATTAACGAGCGTCTTTATCTTCTCGTTATCAGGCTGTACACCGCCCGTATAAAAAGGATTTATACCCAATGGAGAAGTACCGTCATAATCAATGTGCAGCGACTTATCTTTATATAGCTGAGAAAGTTGGTAAAAACTTTTACCAAATTCAACTACAATCAGCTTGTAATTCTGCTCAATACACTGCTGAATGATATTAAGAGAAACCACCGACTTACCGCCTCCTGTACTTGCCGCCACAATCATGTTGCGTGCAGGAATACGTTTTTTAGAGGCATCCCAAATATCTTTTCTGACCGGAGCCTGAAATAAGCGGTCATTAAAAAGAATACCCTCTTTATCACTTCTGAAAGTAGTATAGTTTATCGCCATACAAAGTGAGGAGTGCAAATCAGAGAGGAACATGAAGTCATCATCCAGACAGTTTTCACGTCCAAGAACCGAACCGACAAAAATATTATAAAGACCTTCATAAGAAGGGATATAATATTTAAACCCGGCATTGGTAAAGATCATCTTCACCTGCTCGATACAGCGGTCAAGAACCGCGTCTTCATCTTCAAGCAGCATGATATTGAAATGTGTCTTACAAAGTACATTCTCTTCATTGATAATCTCCTGTTCATAGTTAGCCAAACCTTCATAACGGCTTTTGATAGCCTTGTCAAACTCACGGTATCTGCCGAAGAGTCTCACCCTCTCGGATAGTTCGTCACGGTAACTGCTACCGGCAAACCGCCATATCTGGTTTATGACATGTGAACAAGGAAGATGAACGCCCAGCCTTTCGAGCATAGACATATAAAGGCTGCTGTTAGCCTCTTGTAGCGTACTGTCTGTAACGTATGTTTTCATACGGTCAGGCAAGTAGCGTTCATCACAAACGGAAAAGAAAACACCTTTTTTATGTCCGATACGTATCATATCGGCACACTGTATGTCTCTCAGACCTTCATCATCATGGAATCCGTTAACGAAACGGAAGACATGCTGTTTTATCTCTGCCACACTCAGGGGCCTTATCTGTGTGCCTCTGATGTTGCGTATGATGGAAACGGCACTTTCAACCGCTTCAAGAAACTCAGAAAGCCTGTCCTTGTCGGCTTTCGTCAGTTTCTCACGGTAATCCAACGGATTAGCCTGATAAGCCTTCTCCAGACTGGAGAGAGACGAGAGTGTAAAGGAAAGGATGCAGAAATGGTGAAGGTATTCTCTGCCCTCAAAGTATCTGCGTTCAGCTTTCTGGATATAGGTATCACCCTCTATCACATAATCGGATTTGAATTTCCGGCGCAAGAATATATCCTGTTTATGGATAAAGCCATTACGCACATACTGAAACGCCCTGAAGAACTCATTGTGTCTCTGCTCCAGGTCGGCAGTGTCAAGCGAATATGCTTCAGGCAGCTCCATCAGATAAACAACGGAAATGTCGCCGGATTTGGTAAGAATAGCCGAGCCTACTGTATCAAGGATACAATAAGCCTGTGCTGCTGAAATTTTCATAAGCCTCTGGTTTTACAGGCTGTGCAGCAAGTCCTTGTTTGAAATAACGAAAATATTTTTTCTGAATTTATTGAATTTGCGTTCAATGGAAAGATTGATAAACAGCACACGTAAGAAGATAGAAACAAGTGCGCCCACCATCAAAGCAACTATAAACATCACGAAAGAACCTTCTCCGCTCATGGCATTTGTCAAAAACCCCACAATAAACAGAACCAGGACAGCCAAAATAATACAATAAACAAGAAAGAATCTGGTATTCATCCCATGTACTTTCAAAGGGGTTTCCAGCCCCTTACGCACCTGAAATTCCATTTACAGGGACATTTTAAGTTTACTGTTCACCAGAGCTATGACGGCAGCAATGATAGCCAGGCCGATAATAATATAGCCGACTACCCAAAGAAGATTAACGATACCCTCCTTGCGTGTGCCTTGTCCGTCACGGTCGATAATCTTGTCGTAGTTCATCACGACACCGATACCTACACCGACAATCAGAAGCATGGCAATCACAGGAACGGCATACTCACTAAGGAAAGAATTAACTTCGGTTCTCAGACCTCCACTTATCTGGAGGAATACAGTAAGAATTGTGTTCATAAGCTCTTGTATTTGATTAGTATTAGGTTTTCTTACTCGCACATAAAATACTCCGCCAGAAATGATAAAATCACAACCGAAAGTGTACTTATATAACAATATTGTACAAAAACCGTGCCTGCAATAACAAATTAAAAGATATTTTACCAAATACACTAACATTCAGCATTTTACATAAATACAAGAAAAAGACCAGGAATGTGGAATTTCCACACTCCTGGTCTACATTATTGGGGAATTTTAAATGAAATTCCACACAAAGAAAAGACATAAAAAAGCACTATAATTTTTGTCCTTCATTATCAAATCAAAATATTCTTTATTTGTATTCCTTTATGAGGAATGCAAACCTCACTAAAGGCAATAAACTATTAATAATAAAAAACATGAAAACAATATTTTATTTATTGCCTAAATTAGCGATTAATATTACATGTGCATACACCATGTACAAGTCACAAGATTATTTAAACATGTCAAGACATATATGTAAATCAATACTGATAATCATCAAAATATATATTATATATAAGGGATATAAGTCAAAAAACACTTTGTAAATCCTTGATAATTTTCTTGTAGTTATCATCAATATCTGAAGGAACAACCGCACGAACTATGGGAAGAGGTTCTTCCGGCTGGCTGTACATCTTGAAACGAAGATGAAAGCTCGGCATGTTTGAATGTGCCGCACTGCCCACGAACTCGCCCGGCTTCAGTGAGGTAAAGAAATTGCTGTCGTAAATATCCTCCTTTTGTGTCGATACGGTACGGCTGCGGTTCGCTCCACCCCTACCACTGCCGGAAGTACGAGAAATTTTCTGTTTCTCATGCTTGCCGAAAACCAACGGATAAGACTTCAGGGCTTCAACATCTTTGGTACGCCCAAAGAAGACATTACCGAAGTTGGATTCAAGACTGCTCCGGTCATACTTGCCGTACAGCTTCTCAATCTTAGCAGAAGATTGAGTAAGCACAAGAAACGCACACAGGTATTCACGAAGGACTGACGGCATCTTTTCAAAGTCAGCAATCCTGAACGTGGTCGCTTCATCAAGCACATAGACAAAAGGAATCTTATTAGCCATCGTAAAGCGTCTGGAACTGATGGAAAGCATGAGCGAGATAATGGGAGAGATAAGACTCTCAATCTGAAACGAGTTGGCAACGGCAACCAGTTTCGGATCTTCAGGGTCAAGCAGGTTATACTGAAAGTCATTGCCTGTAAGGACATAACTTATCTCTTTATTGTTAGCCAAGATACCCAGGTTTCGTGTCAGTGAGCTTAGATAGGAAGCCTGTGTTTTAGGGCTATCTGCTGCATCAAGGAAACCTTTGGCCAGTGCCCTGCTCTCATGACTGCCATTAAGAAATTCCGTTATCCTCTGTGTACCGGCAGAACACACATAGTTAACGATATGCGGTATTGTACACAACTTCGGGAAATCACGATAAAAGCGTATGGAAACGCCCCACATGATACCCAGCGCACCCCCGAACCACTCATCTTTCTTGCTGTCCTTCTCCATATAAGCCGTCAACAAGTCACTTATAAGCTGTAAGAAAAGGCTCTCATTGCCGACTACTGCCGGAGCTATGGGATTGGTGCGATGGGTACGCTCCATATCCACAAACGAGATATAATAGAACTTATAAGGATATTGGTTTTTCTTGACCAGATTATAGGCAGTGCGCGTCAGGTCAAAATCTTTGTAATCATAGATAAAGCCGGCAAAACGGTTTTTGACAAACTGCTCCAGCAGCGGTTTGCCGATGGATTTTGTCTTTCCGGACTCTGCGCCACCATAAACGAGAAATCCATTGAAAGGATTACCGAAGGTGATACGTCTGCCACCGTCAGCAAACAGTTCAAAACGGTATTGCGCATCTTTCTTCTGTTTCTTGTCAGAAGAAGGAAGCAGGACAACCAAGGCGATAACCAGGCAAAGTACGACTATTGCCGCAATCAGATACATCATCATAAGCTATAACTCTTTAAACGGATTCAGATAACTGCCAATCTGCTTTAACAGAATCATTTTAAGATTGGCCGGATTCTTTATAACACTCACTACCTTTTTGGCATTACCGGCAATCATGCGTTCAGTACGGAAATTATCACCAAGAATTTCGTTTATCACCTTGTGACCAACCGAACCGCCCAACATACCAGCCGCCTTTTCCGCACTCGTGGACTGCTGCCTGTCATGCCTGCTTGTCTGTCGATTATTATCTCTGGCATATCCGGTAAACGCCAACAGGTCACGCCGATCAATGGAAAACGTACAGCCATCTTTCGTATAACTGTAGTTGCCGGATTCATCCGTCTCAACCGTATAGCCTCTATCTCTCATAGCCCTGTTTATCTGTTTCAGGGTGGTATATTCAGGATTCTCCAGCAATGCCCTCATATCAGGATTAGGAACAGCATAGGCATGTCTGAAACGGTCAATCAAGGCAATATCATTATCAAAGGCAAATTTACGGATAGAAGATACAGGCAGATAAGTTTTTGTCTGTTCATCAAACAGCACATCATAGGAAACCTCTTTGAGAACCTTCGCAAAGCGTGGATTCTGTGCCTCTTCAGGAGCGGAAGAAGCTGATGCCCTATCAGGCTTCAGGTTATTATCATCATTCAAAATAGCTATAACCTTTGCATCACCGACTTCTTCTATCGGAACCTTTTTATAAGTCTTGAATGAAATATTCTTAGCCTTCAGTCCGTTTTCGTGATAGAAAACACCGTCAAGCCTATATTTATACAGATTGAAACGGCTTATAATATCCGTCATCCGTTCAGGCTCCAGTTTAGGATTGGCAAACTTCATCAGGTCTTTATGCCTTATGCTGACTTTTTGCCTGTCATTGGAGAAAGTATGGACACCCTTACGAACATGATGCTCATACCCCTGTTCTTTCATGGCAACCACAATCTGATTGGCAGAAGTAAACCGATAATCAGAAAGCAAATTACGCAAGTCATTATTCTTCAATTTTTTAAGAATACTTTCCGCTTCCGGCTCAGTCTTAACAAGATTGATTTTGTTGTCATAGGCAAACTGTTTTACAGTAGCCAAGGAAACGGTAACCTTATTCTGTTCGTCATAAATCACCTGGTATGAAACATGTTTTATCGTCCTGTTCTGTTGCTGACCTTCATTGACATAAGTACCGAAACCTATTTTCTTGACTTGCAAGCCATTTTCGTGATAATGTAAAGGATCAGCTTCGTAACGTGTAAGGTCGAATCTGTCCGCTATATCTCTAATCCGTGCATCAGTCAAAGGACACTCAAATGTTTTCAGTTCTTTATGAGAAACCTGAAAAGACTCGCCTTGTCTTGAAAACGTGTGTACGCCACGCCGAACCTGATGTGTGAAACCCAGTTCTTTCATTGCGGCCACAATCTGGTTGGCTGCCGTGAACTGTTGCTGCTGGAGCAAAGACCTTAATTCAGGGTTAGAAATAGTATCAGGAACAACAGGACGCACAAAACAGTCACTCTGAACGGCCTGATACTGAAACTCCCTGTCAAAACATTGCTGAACACTCACCTTCCAGTTCTCATGAGAAAAGCCACGCTTTACCGTACCTCTGCCCTCCAGTTCCCACGAATTACCGGCAGACTTGGCAGCCGGAGATAGCTTAACCTTGCCATCCTTGCTTTTACGCGAAACGATAACGTGTACATGCAGGTTAAGACCAGGCTTGACATCACCAATCTTAGCCAAACCATTTTTTACTTCTTCATCCGAGTAACTGAAAGTCCGTTTTGTTTCTATCCGTGCATAATACATCAAGTCGCCCCCATCTTTGACCGCTTCACGCTGAAAGTTACGGGCATATTCATCCATTGCGGACCGTGTAAACTTCTCCAGTTTGCGATAGACAACCTGACGCTCTTCAGGAGCCAGTTCTTCAAGGCTGTTTACCTCACGTCCGATCAGGTGAACCTGTTCAGCCTGTGACGGATTGAGCGAAAGCATATAGAATTTCGCTTCGTCAGTTCCAAGTTTACTTCTGTTGCAGTCTATATCGGTTATAACCTTTTCGGGACTGACATCATTATCGGTATGAGAAAAGAAGGCAAGACCTGTATCACCTTCTTTCTGCAAATAGTGTACAAGATCGTGGCAGCTACCCGTATTGCCGCTTTGTACATCTTTGGCCGGGTGTACTTTGGCAAACATAGAAAATCATCGTTTAAGTTCGTCTTTAAATCTCTTAATCCACAAGTCAAATGAGTTACGGTCAATCTCATAAACAGTATCATTGAAAGTTGGTATCTTCTTCATGGAGTCGATACGTTCAACCACTTCAAGCAGTTTGTGTACGTTGACCTCCGGATGATTATTGGAGCGACCGGAAGTATTGTCAAGCTCTGTTCTGAGTTTGTCTATTTCATCACGATAATTTGCGATAAGCCTATCCTGCTCCTTAGCCTTTTCAAGCAATTCCTGCACCTGTGAAAGATGCATAAATTCATCCGGATTGATGGAAGAAGATGTATTTTCATTCACTGGCATTTGTCCAGGAACCAGTCTGAGAAGCATCTGTTCAATGTTTTTAAGTCTGGTATTCGTTGCTTTCTCCACCCCTCTTACAACCTCAATCACACGGCTTGCCTGTTCTTTTACCGTAACAGCCGGAGACGCTATTTTTGACTGCGGCATGATACCTGTCGCATCAAAATAATCAAGCATTTCAGCGATAAAAGCATCATGCGATTTAGAACCCTTAGACTTATCAAGCCTAAATTTCGTAATCTCCTTTACACGGACTGATGTATCTTTATTAACTTGGCTCATAATGCAGGTATATAGGTTATTGTATGCAATATTTTTGCCTACAATATATTAATTTTCAATTAATTATGCAAGCGATATATACAAATTGTATGCAATTTGTATAACATAAAAATATTAAAATACTGATATTCAGTATTTTAATTAAATAAACATTGGGGGTTGCCCAATGACTGCTTGCTCACTTCGGTAAACCTCGTTTTCTCTTTCCTCGCTATGCTCGTCATTCCTCGACCGCTCCGTAAACTCCGCTCCAATACCCATGCTAAAATGTACACCGCCGGAAAGAAAACATCAGCCTCTTTATCCTGAACACTAACGTGTATCAGGAAGAGAAATTTAATACAGAAAAACGGATTTAAACATATTTTAACACGCAAAAAAATTGCCTTCCTAAAACAATGAAAAACCACTCAAAAGCACGGAAGCCGCAACTGTATATTTATTCATTTTATCAAACTCAAATTTATAAAAATGCACATTCCGCATGGTGGTAAAATAAAAAAATCCGTATGCTTGGTGTTTTTTTAGTTGTTTTTTATTTGTTTATTATTTGTCGGGCTTGCAACTGCCTGTATTTCAAACAATTACAAACCGATTTCCTACCTTTTTGAGGGTTAATTTCCTACCCTTTTGAGGGTTAATTTCCTACCTTTTTGAGGGTTGATTTCCTACCTTTTTGAGGGTTCAAAATTTTTAATTTCCTACTAAATAATAAATTTATAGGAAATACAAATTTTAACTTTTAAATCCATGAAAAAGAGCCTCTTTATTGAAGAAAAGACATATGTCAGCAAGTCCTTTTAAGGACTTGCTGACTGAATAACCCTCAAAAAGGTAGGAATTGAAGAATAAGAAAATCAGTACAATTGCCTTTAAATCACTCCAATACGCATAAAAAACACAGACCTTAATCAGGTAAAACATCGTTTACATCGTAAAATTATGTTTTACAGGTGCCTGAAAATCAGTATCATCTAAGAAAAGGCATGTTGATTTCCTACCTTTTTGAGGGTTATATAAGAGATGGATAATCAGCCCTATATAAACACTCATAAGACTGTAACACAAATCTTTACACGTAAGAATAGCAGAAAAAAGCGTACAATGATTTCCTACCCTTTTGAGGTATAAAACATCAGGAAGCAGGAGGGCTACGGATCTGTATTCTCAAAAGCAGGAGAAAAATAATTTCCTATATATTTCTTGAAATGTAGGAAATAATCGTATATTTGCGAAAATCATATCAAAACTAATGCTTTATGAGTGAACAGAACTCTCTTCAGAAGATAGAGAAATACAACGAAAACAAGGTTGTACGTGTATCTCAGGAACTCTACCAGCTTGAAAAGATACGCTGGAGAATGTCAACCCTGGGCTACCGCCTGCTGTTTGCCATCAGCCAGAGTGTAAGCAGCATCGAAGAAGAGATTCTGCCTGACGTAGGCTTTGAAAAGCAAAGCCTGTTTAAATACCTTGGTCTTGACAACAACAATGACAAGTACAACCGCCTCGCCGAAACACTGGTAGAGGTTGGTCAGAACATGCTCCAGTTTGCCACAAGAAAGAAAAACGGTGCCCAGATATGGCAAGGCTATACATGGATAACCGCCTACAACCTTGCAGTCGATGAGAAGTATGTCCAGATCTGCATCAACCCTAAGGTGCGCAAGTTTCTGATGCAGTTAAACAAATATGCCTGTATACAGCCCAAATACTACCTGAAGCTGTCGAGTGACTATCAGAACTGGTTCTACCCTTACTTCAAGAACTATGTCAAGCTGCACCAATGGAAGGTATCAATTGAAGACCTGAAGAACGCGCTGGAACTGACAGACAGCCCCACATACGACCCGCAGAAGAACAAGAACGCGAATGAGCGGTTTTTGTCGGATGTGATAGGGATTCGCATCAACGAGAAGGTGAAAGCCGAACAGAGAGCCGCAAAAGCGGAAAAAAGAGCGGCAAAACTCATAGAGTGGGATTATGTCATCGACAAAAAGACGCAAAAGCCCGTGGGAACATTGGCAGCCATCACCCAGCATACGGACATAAACGTGACAGCCAGTGCCGTCAAGACAGGCAGGAGCTATACGCACCTGGTATTTTTCATGTCAGAGAAGACAGCAACCGTAAGCAATGCCCGGAAAGAAAAGGATGCGTCACAGAATCAGGCTGAAGCTGACATGGGCAAGCGTCAGCAGACCAGAAAAAGAAGCGGCAAGAATCAGGACATGCGAAGTATCATGCAAGACCTGTTCAGCAGCGAACCAAGCGCACAGGCTATCCCCAACCCGGCTTTCGTTCCGATGCCGGAAAAAGAGCCGAAACGATTCAATTACGATGAAGACAAGATAAAGGAAATGGCCAAGATGTCAAAGATGACTTTCGCCCAGATGGTGGAAAAGCTGAAACTGCTGCATGACGAGAACGGATATTATAAAATGGCCTGAAAATTTGGAATTTATACGGGAAACCGTTATATTTGAAGTGCTGTCAGGGTGGTGCCTGACAGTCCGGGGGCTGACGGCTATTGCACGTTATGCCCATAAAGTGGGGTGAATTGACGGTTCCCGACATCCCCACTTTTTTTGTAATGCGCTTTATGTAATGCGCATTACAATTATACTAATATACTAAATTTAGTATGTACTAATAATAGTATATTAGTAAGAACAATATAGAAACCGCCTCTGGCGGGGTGTTTTGCCGGGGGCTTCATGCACTTGCACGGTTATTGCTCGATAAAGTCCGTACCGCAAATGCCGCACTTCAGTATCAGACCGGACTTACCCCAGACATTGCAACCGCAGCCGCAGGTATATTTTTTGCGCTTACCGCTCCGGCTCTCCTCTCCTCCTTCAGCTTCAGTATTATCCGTATTATCATTGCCGGAAGTGCCGACCGTGAACGGCTTGCCGGACATGGCGGCCAGTGTAGGCTTATATCTCAGTCTGAGGTTCTGAAGATCCTCGCTGGAGAGAGTCTTGAAAACCTGTTCAAATTTGCCGTCAGGAATGATATAATGCGTCACTCTCTGCCCGGTCAGCTGTCCACCCGGTTCGCCCGTATCAGTAGGCATCAGTCCGACCTGTATCATCTTGTCAGCCCATTGCCTGTTATGATAACCGCCACGGCTCGGTTTGCCGAAATCCTCCTGCCAGAGATGGCACATTTCATGTACCAGTGTAGAGTGCCATTCGATATCGTCACGGTTCATGAAGTCAGGGTTAATGCTGATTTCATGAATGATCTTTTTGGTTTCGTTCTCACCCCTCCAGCGGTTCGCCGCAAAGAAGCCGTATGCACCACCATGTCTTGACATGTTGACAATACAGTCGGAAAGTTCACCGCCGAAAATTGCCTGATTGTAGAACCTGTACAAATCATCAAGTGTCTTGAATTGGATAGTCGTAATCATAACCTGAAACATTTTATAACCTGGTACAAAGATAGCAATTTTATTTGTAATGTGCATTACAAATATACTAAAATACTAAAATTAGTATGTTATAAAGTCAAATGGGAGAAATGTAAAACATTAAATAACAAAGATTTAATCAGCACACATAAAAATGTAGTGCGCATTAGAATAATACTATTTATAGTAAATACTAAAAGTAGTACAGTATTAAAAAAAGCCAGCCTAATAAAAGACTTATGAAAGATATTTGCTACATTGCAAATGTCAAACTTAAAAAGGAGAAAATATGATACCTGATTTTAATGATTTTCATATAGCCATAGGCTTTACTGTTGGCTATGGTACCCCAGTATCAGTAGAGGAACTTATCACATATATCATCGAGAACTTTGATATAGAATACGAATCAGAGGCTATAAGAACAGACCAGGAACGTACACGTGTCTATGAATGTATCATCAGGCACATGCTTGAAATAATGGCAGCAATAAAAGAAGTTGAAATATCACCGGACGGCAAATATGTGACGATGAATAAAAAGGGAGCAAAGAATATTGAAAACCATGATGAAGAAATAGGCAAGCGTCTGCAAATCATCTTCAGGAAAAACGCGCACAAGCGCCCAGCAGAAGAATAGGATAAAGCAAGAATAACAAAGATAGATTATTCTAAATATCTTATTATAAACAAATACTATTATTAGTATTTACTATTTTTAGTATTTTAGTACAAACAAGTCAGGACAGATTTACACATCTGTCATCATCCCAACATGGCATAAGTCAGCGCAGCCGACCTGTGCCGTGTTGGGATAAAATGGGTGAGCGATTAGGGCTGCATCTGTATAATATACCTTTGGTACATGGAGCAGGTGCAGCCCGGATGTTTCCTTTGTGCCGTAATCACGCAGCCACTTGTGGCCGCAAGGATTTCAGCACAAAACGAAACATACCTTAGATGGGGTGGGTGGGGAAGAATCTGCAAAAGAAAGATTTATAATAAATCTTTTGTAATTCAAGAAAATTATATTAGCCCCATAATATAAAAGAGCTTAAGAAGAAAAACGTTTTAGAGGTAATAATTGGCCAACCATTTATATGTTGTGTGGTGTCTGCCTCACTAATTAATGATACGCTCTAAATAATCTTATTTCATCATTATGAAACTCACAAACATCTTCGATGAATTTCTCAGCAGATGTTAAGTTCTTTTTATTCATACCTGTTCTTCTTTTTTGATGAAATGCATATTTCAAACCCTGTCCACTATATGATTCAAAATATCCCATATTTATACCATTAATGTTTATTTCAACAGTTTTGCGATTTGTATCTTCATAAAATCGAATTACAAGAAATCGAGGTACGCCAATCATTTCCACACTAATTGCACCATTCGATAAACGTGAACCTTGCTGGTCAAACAATGATTCTACAAATATTGATAAATCTGACTTTCCCATAGAAATTAAAGACGTCAATTATTAAATCACTTTTATTTATAAATGAACTAAAAACATTCTTTTATAATTTATTTCTGAACTATTTCTCAGCCCTATATACTATTCTGCATTACATATAGCAACAATATGATCTTTTATTGATTCATATCTACCCAAAGGTATATACTCTTTCAATTCTCTCAGGAGTAAATCAATATAATTACTAATATCGTTAATATAGCCTCTAATGTCAATTTGAGAACATTTCTCTTTATCTTCATAACCATAACGGGCATATTCTGGTTGATCGATAAAGTCAGAAGAATGAAGCTCAAAAGTAAAATCACGAGTTGAATATTTCAACTGGAATGTAGAATTATTCCAAAAAAAATGCCCTATATGCTTTAGGTTATAATTTCTTGAAAAATCATCATAATGTTCCTCGAAAGTTTTTAACACCTTGCATAGAATTGCAGCATCTATTAAACTTCTTTCGTCTTTATGAATGTTCTTTTGACTTCTTATTTTCACTTCACTACGAAGATAGTAGTCATTAAGATATTGTTGAATCGCAAATTCAATGCTCTTATAACTTTTAAAATACATATATATTTTATTGTAAATAATTAGTAAAGTTGGTTATTCAGGGAAGACTTAAAACAAAAATACAAAAAAATCACAATATGCCATTCAGATATCACTGAATTTATTATACAGTCGTACACGGTTTTAAATACGTTGATTTCGTCTTATTAGCCTTCACATTTTAAAGAGTCTTCAGAATACTCTGTATTGGAGTTGAGCTATGTCACATTTCAGTTGATTATAGGTTCATGATAGGATACTAAATTATGTAAAATAAAATAGCTTTCAGGTTTCAGATTGACTTTTTATCTGATAATCAGAAAACACTAAAAGTAGTATATACTACTTTTAGTGTTTTAGTACAAATAAGTCAGGACAGATTTACACATCTGTCATCATCCCAACATGGCATAAGTCAGCGCAGCCGACCTGTGCCGTGTTGGGATAAAATGGGTGAGCGATTAGGGCTGCATCTGTATAATATACCTTTGGTACATGGAGCAGGTGCAGCCCGGATGTTTCCTTTGTGCCGTAATCACGCAGCCACTTGTGGCCGCAAGGATTTCAGCACAAAATGAAACATACCTTAGATGGGTGGGTGGGGAAGAACCGCGTTAGGGATTGCAGGGGAAAGCCCACAGCCCTGCGAGGACTTGGAACGGAAAGCCCGACCCTTTAGGGGAACGCCTTAAATAACAAAATAAAAAATTTCAAAGAAACAGAAAAGAATAATATATTTACAGAAAATAAGAATTATGACACTACATGAAGCAATGATTGAGGTTTTAAAGGAGAAAAAATCACCTATGACGACAAAGGAGATAGCTGAACAACTTAACCAAAACAAGTTGTATGAGAAAAAGGATAAATCACCAATAAAAGCCTCTCAAATACAAATAAGAGCATATAATTATAAGCACTTATTTGTAATGGAAGGGAACAATATTTCTTTAAAGAGCAATTAGTTACATCAAAATTACTACAATTAGTATTTACTACTTTTAGTATATACTAATTGTAGGCGGCACGGGATAAAGCAACAGGGCGAGCGGAACGAAAAACAGCGGAGTGGAGAAATTCGCTCAGGTTGCCGCTTGCGGCTGCCTTCAAGCGGGTTTCCTCTCCGTTTCGTTCCTTTCCGGTGTTTGCCTGCGGCTTGTCCGCTGGTGTACACTGGAAATCGCCCTACCGCTTTAAATGGGTGGGTGGGAGTGCCGCCCACTGCGTGTACGCAAAAGCAAAAACAAGGCTTTGCCTTACCGCTTTAAAAAGCGTTTTTTGGTTCTTTTTGGGGTACCTGCCAAAAAGAACACCTTTTTATTATTGTGTCGATATGAAAACAGAAGTTATCGGGGGAAATGTTTCATCCCCCGAAATAAATACTATATTTTGCCTTCGTCGGCAAAGCTGTAATAATCGTTACCAGCTATTATAACATGGTCAAGAAACCGTAAATTCATCATCTTTGCACCTGTCGCAACTGCCTGTGTCAGTCGGTCGTCATCTCTGCTCGGCTGCTTGTTGCCGCTTGGGTGGTTGTGGCAAAGAATGATGTTAACGGCTCGGCTCAGAAGTGCTTCGCGAAGAATTACCCTTATATCCACTTGTGTGGCTGAATATCCGCCACACGAAACACGAAATCTTTTTATAACTCGTGATGCCTGGTTCAGGAATACCGCCCAACATTCCTCTGTCGCAATATCACCCAAATAAGGAAACATGAGTTTATAAATATCTTGGCTGCACATTATCTTTTGCGGTTCTGCTGCGTTTTCTCTCAGTCTTTTATAAAGTTCTACCGCTGCCATCGCAAGCCTGCGTTTTGCCGGTGTCATTTGTGAAATGACATCAGAAAAAGATGATGTGTTAGGATAGCCGAAAAGGTCTTCCGCTGCCTTTTGGCTGAAATCATTCTTTTTTGTCAGCATATAAACCAGCTCTTCATTTTCCATCACTCGGAAATCTTCGTTAACTTCAAATTGTGTCTTCATATCTGCTTATTTTAAAAGTGTTCTACCTAAAAAAAATCCTCCCAAAACAGAAGCTCCGAAAGCCTCCAAAGCGCACGCAAAGCGGGCATAGGAAAAGCCTCTTGTTATCACATCGTCAAAAATCAAGACTTGTGTACCCTTGAAGAATGCTCCCTCAAAATTGATGACTTGTGCGTTTTTCACAGTTTTTGTACCGTTGTACTCGTGAACTGCCAGCCTTTCACCTTCTACGCTGATATGGTCAAAAGCGTTTATAGTGCCAGCCAGTCGGCAGACTTCATCGGAAAAGTCTTTGTACCGTTTCACGTTCTTTTCGTTGCTTGAAGCCGGAACACAACAGAAGACTATTTTTTCAGTCATGCTTCCGAAAGTTTCCCTTATCTTCCGTGCTACGATTTCAGCTACTTGCAGACTGCGTTTTCCGTCCTTGAAGTCCCAAATAAGTCTGCGGATTTGCCACTCTCTCGGATTTGCTTCGTACTTCATGGGCAGATAGTCGAAAAAAGAAAACATCAGCTTAGACCACTGCTTTTTGTACTTCGGGTTTACGTTCATTGCTGCCATACGCTCTATGTTTTAAGGGTTATTACTCGCTAACATCGCTTGTCGCCCCAATCAAATTTTTTCCCTTTGCTGATTGAGAACATTGGATTTTATTGCCAGCGGAAAGAGTGAATAGCAAGCCTGAAAAAATGGTAAATACTACCTGTAAGGTGGAGATTTGGCGTTTTTTGCGGGCTTGTTTTCACTCCCGCCTACCTTTGCCAATGTTTCAATCAGTTAAGGGAAAATAGAATACCGCTCTCCCTGCCCGAAGGGTAGGGGTTATGCGTTAGGGATTGCAGAGTAAAGCCCACAGCAAAGCGAGGACTTGGAACGGAAAGCCCGACCTGAAGGGGAACGCCCTAACAGAAAATCAAGAGATTATAATTAGTATTGGAAAAACAACCATTAATAAAAACAGGAATCAGATGAAAATAAAAGATTAAAAATCATAACAGAAAGCAGGAGTCTAAAACAGTCTAATATTGAATAAGAAAAATAATGAAAGACAAAAGTTTGAATTATACAATATGAAGATAAAAGTTCAAAAAATAAAAAAGGATGTATCATGACGATACATCCTAAAAGAAACACCACCACCACGTTTGGCAATACAAGTTTTCGTAAATATAAAAAGAGAAAAGATAAAAACAAAAAAAATGGGAAGGGAATATAAAATAAAGAGAAAAGGAAAAATATGAGTCACAATAAAAATTATGTATGATAAATAATAACTATTTTTAAAACCAAAAAGGAATGTAAGCAATTATCAATAGAAAATAAAATGGATAAAATCAATATACCAAAATCATATTCTGGTTCATATAATTGGTATTATGAGCAAGATACATTAAGATTCGCATTTAACAAGATAGAATTTAGTTTTATAGCTATAGCAAAACATTGGAAGCATGTAAATAGTGAAGGATGGGAAATATATGAAAATCAATACCATTTACATTGTACTATAACATTTGAAAAAAAACATAATGAACTTAAAGAAATAGCTGATATATGTTTAAGACTTCGATATACAAATATGTGGAGAGATGCAGATATAGAAGAGTTCATGTCAAATTATGCAAATATTACAGTAAGTTCATCTTATGAAGAAGAAGTCATGATAGATTGTTATTAGTACCTGAAATGAAAATAAATATTCAAGCCTGCAAAGGAATTTATAAAGGAAGTGAGTAAACAGAAGGAATAAAAAAAGCCTCCGGCGGGGTGACAGCCGGGGGCTTCGTGCATCTGCATGTTATATGTCAGACAGTAGCGTATTTATCAAGTTCTTTTATCCGCTTGACGATAAGGTCTAAGCGTTTTTTGGTAAGAGGGGTGAGTGTGTCCGGATTCTTGCCATCGAAGTCATCACCATAGATAAGTGCGTCCACTCCTATACCGTGATTGTAGTTTTCACGGATGCAGTTACGGAGCGTCCAGAGATTATCGAGATTCACCCAGTCGGCTGTGCGGTTTTTGATTTTACGGAACAGCACAATGGCCGAGCGCAGATAGTGTCCTACATGGTCGTAATCATGAAAAACACGTTCGCCCAGGTAATATATATCTATGTCCTGGTTCTCTTCATCCTCGACCACCTGGCAGAGGAAGAACGGGATATTCTTCAGGTTATCCCAATCAATGTAATCAGTAGGTTTCATAATATATAAGGTTTAATTAAAGCCATAATCAGAAGAGAAAAAGTCAAGGTATTTAGGATTCTGACCTGTAAGATGTTCAGGCAGAACCTTACCTTCAGCCAGACACTCCTGCAACAGGCGGAACAGTACAATCTTCAGGTTTTCACCTTTTTTGTGATAGAAGATATAGTTGACAGACCACACGCCATCATAATAAGTTATGTCAAACTTATTAGGCTTCAGTTCGACCAGTCCGTCAATGAACGCCATCAGTTCATCTACCTGCCAGTCATAAAGGGCTGTAAGAACCTTTGCAATATCATCGTTGCCGGTAACTGCATCCCATCTGTCTTCCAGAGCCAGCCGGATAAGGCTTTTCTCTCTGCTGTCCGTCTCTATGATATGGGAGGCAACAAAACAGCCGCCAAAACCTGAGACAGCATCAGGATGGGTATATGTAACGGTGACAAAAGTAGTACCCATCACATTCTCTATTTTATCAATAACAGCCTTTTTATCTTTGCCCAAGCCTGTGGCTGTGGCAGAAACGAATACGGTATCACCCTGTTTCATATAATATAAGATTTAGATTAGTCGTTTATAAATTCTTTTTTTATCGTCTGTATGGTAGAAACAGCCCTGCCGGTCAGTTTCGCCACATTGCGTATGGAGTAGCCTTTCTTCAGGAGAGAGATAGCTTCTTTATATTCTTCTTTTTTCTGTTCACGGCTCTTGAAGCTGCCGGGATTCCTGCCCAGGCGACCACCCTTTTGGATGTACAGGGCACGGCCACTGTTCAGGCGGTCAAGTATGCCCTGACGCTCCATCGCAGCCAGTTCACCCAGCAAAGTAGTAATCAATGAGGACAAAGGGTTAACCGTCTTGTCCGGAAGAAGTGTCTCTATATTCAGGTTTTGAATATAGACACTGACCTTATGCTTATGCAGCATATCGAGAGCCTTCAGCATTTCAAGGGTAGAACGGCCAAGACGTGAGACTTCTGTAACGAGCAGCATATCTACATGGTTCTGCGCATCGGTGCAGAAATCAAGGCACCCAAGCAGAACGGGGCGTTCATCAATAGCCTTGCATCCGCTTATCTTCTCTTCAAAAACCGCACAAACCGTGTAACCTCTATCAGCAGCGAGTTTCTGAAGGTCTGCAACCTGTCTGTCTGTTGACTGTCTGGCAGACTGAGAACTGACACGAGAGTAGATAACCACATTCATAAAAACGGTTTATTAAATCATTAACTATCCGATAAATTTAATCTTGTTGCTTTTCGCGTAGAACCTCATGAAGGATCTTTGTTCTTGGAACAATAACTTCGTCTGCTGTAACAAGACCCTCACAGTTATAACCAGGTTGATCCAAATAATCAATAGCCTTTTGAATATCTTCTATACTCATTTTACTAATTCGCTGCCTATACTGAGCAGTTGTTTCATCTGTCATATCTACTGCCATAATTCATAAATTTGAAAGTGTAACAAAATCAAAATTCAAGAAAACATCTTATTAAGCTAAAATCAAACATGAGAATGTTTATTTAGTTTTATAGTCACCCAGTCAAGTAATATCATCTGTTTTCACATGCAAATATAATAAAAAAAATCAAAGATTAAAATCAATACAAAAGAAAAGTGTACTGAAACATAAAAATAGATTTATTTCAGTACAAACATATAATCATAACATAAACAAATGCAATATACAAAACATTAAACGAGAAAAAATTAAGAAAATGGAAAGCAAACAATATCAAAATTAATCATTAACTTAGCATAGAGAATTATAAAAATAGAAATATGGTAGACATAAACGAAATAAAAAGATGCACACTCCAGGCAATGATGAAAGATGACTTGCTTATGCAAGGGCTGGTGTTGAAAGGAGGAAATGCCTTACAGTTGGCATACGATATAACCAATAGAGGATCAATAGATATTGACTTCTCTATGGAAAACGAGTTTAAAGATAAAGATTTTGAAAGACTGTCAAGAGTATTTGGCGAATACCTGAATGAAGAGTTTGCTGAAATAGGTTTAGTAGCTTACGATGTAAAGTTTATAAAGAAACCAAAAACAGGTTCCATTCCAGAATGGAGAGGTTATAATTTAGAGTTCAAACTCATTGAACGTGAAAAGTTTGAGAAGTTTGGAGATGATATAGAAGCTATAAGAAGAAATGCTATCAAAATAAATGAATCTACACAGGAAGTCAAATATACAGTCGATATAAGCTCATACGAATACGTAGATAAGGCGATAAAGAAAGATATAGACGGGCTTATTTTAAGAGTCTATACTCCAGAAATGATTTTAATCGAGAAAGTAAGAGCTCTATGTCAAACTATGCCTAAATACAAAGAGATTGTAAGCAGCGCAAGACAGAAAAAAAGAGCAAGAGATCTCTATGATATATGGATGATATGCCAGCATTTTAAGAATCTAAACTTAACAGAAGAATTATTCAAGAATATATTTGCCGCAAAGCGTGTCCCCCTTGCCTTTTTGGATAACTTTGAAATACTCAGAGAACAAAACAGAGAAGACTGGGAAGTTGTACGACAAACCATCAGCCATGATGAAGAGACAAAAGATTATGACTATTATTTTGATTTCGTCAAGAATCTTATAGAACCTTTTAGAATCCACGAGGAAAAAAAAGATTCCAGCGAGGATCAAATTCAGTAAATCTCATATTATAAGTAAGATAGAATTTATGCACTTGTTTCATTTTTAGAAAAGGAACAAGTGCTTGTTTTTCATATCCTGCTTTTTCTAAATAGAAGCCTAAGGCCTGATGATAAGGATATATATAATGCATTTGATTATAATAATAGACCAGCTTATCAACATCAATTACGTTTTTTGCATTAATAATTGCTTCAAGAACCTGAGTTACACCACCTGAGTAAAAAGGTCTTGCTACAGAATCGAGAATAGTTCTCTCAACATCTGTAACAAAATAACAGTTACGAAATGGAACTACACCAAGCCTGTTATTTGACTGACCATTTATCAGGTGAAGTTTATAGTTCTGGATAGTCCTTATATTTGTGGTTTGTCTCGGTTTTTTATTAAATGCTGTATCTATTGCCTCTTGTTTCAACGTATTATCATACTTTATATAACTATTACGCTCGTTAGTCATATATATATGCTTAGGCAACTGAAGAGTCAGGCCATGTATTGTAATGGCAGTATAGAAACTAAAATATGATGATCTCGATGACGCAGCCGCTAAGTCATAAATATCAGCTTTCGGTTTTGCATATAACGGAATAACAGACATACGTTCGTTAACAGAACTGACTTCTTCAACATTACATATATCCTCAATGTATTCGATAAAATCGACAAGTCGGTAATTTGTAAAACCATACACTTTCCTAACCGAATATAGTAACTCGATTATCTCTTTCTGATTAATTACATTATAATTAAAATCAGAAATCATACTTTTCACAATATGTTCATTCTTTTTTGCCAACTTTTTACTATTAGATTTCATATATGAAATCTATATGCAAAAGTATAAATTTTATTGGGAAAACAGTCTATTATTACAGTTATTTATATATTATTAAAACAATAAAAACATTAGAAGGTGATTAGAAAGATTGAAAATATCTCACCACACAAAAAAACACATAATATATTACTAATTTTAGTACATTAGTATATACTACTTTTAGTATTAATCATTATATTTGCAGAAAAGATATAATAAGAAACTAATATACACATATTTATGAAAGCAAAGGTTTTATGTATTCTGAATCACAAGGGCGGTGTGGGCAAGACCACGACCACCATCAACCTGGGTGGAGCCTTGCAGCAGAAAGGTTATAAGGTGCTGTTAATCGACCTTGACGGACAGGCAAACCTGACTGAATCATTAGGTTTGTCTGCGGAACTACCACAGACTATTTACGGCGCGATGAAAGGTGAATATCCGTTGCCGATATACCAGCACAAGGACGGTATGAGTATCGTACCCTCATGTCTGGATTTGTCGGCTGTAGAGACAGAACTTATCAATGAAGCAGGACGTGAGCTTATACTTGCGCACCTTATCAAAGAAAGCAAGGAGAAGTATGACTATATCCTGATAGACTGCCCACCGTCATTATCATTGCTGACCTTAAATGCGCTGACCGCATCGGATCAGCTTATCATCCCGGTACAGGCGCAATATCTCGCCATGCGAGGTATGGCCAAGCTGATGCAAGTTGTAAGCAAGGTACAGCAGCGTCTTAACTCAGACCTGAAGATTGCCGGAGTACTGATAACCCAATATGATGGAAGAAAGAACCTGAACAAGAGCGTTTCGGAACTGGTGCAGGAAACCTTTCAGGGAAAGGTCTTCAGCACACACATACGCAACGCCATTGCGCTTGCCGAAGCTCCTACACAGGGGCAGGATATTTTTCACTATGCCCCTAAATCAGCCGGAGCAGAAGATTATGAGAGTGTTTGCAACGAGTTACTAACAGAAAAAAAGAACTAAACTATGGCAAATAAAAAAGATTTGAAAAGTAGCATGGCGCACGGTCTGAATAGCGGACTTGACAGTCTGATACAACCGACCACCAAAATACAGGAACCGGAACAACTTCAAAAAGAGAGAGCGGTACACTGTAACTTTGTGATAAATCAGAGTATTCACACACGCCTGAAGACGCTTGCCATACGAAAAGGAGTCACTTTAAAAGACGTTATACAAGAAGCATCCCTGGAATATCTGAACAAATATGAATAACATGTATAGAAAATATTATAGTATATACACAATTATATCCATACGACTGATATAAATTAAATTCATTTTACACCTTGTTCACTCAATTAGTTTAAGTCATACCTAAATTATGACATATTTTAAATAATTATTTATTTGATTTTACTACATTTGTATTGTTATTATGTCCCAATATGTGGATGATTACATTTTATGGGAAATGTTAGTGTTTGCTATTATTCTTTTATTTCAGCTAAAGTTTAGAAACTTTTAAACTTTATAAGGTGTTTTAAGACATCAACCATATAAAGATTGAAGTTACCATTATACTTCTTTTTTTATGTTCTTAAAAAAATTGGCAACCCTTTTATTTCCCCCAAAAAAAAGAAATATTTAACCACAAAAAAAAAAAGTTATTGCCGTTTCCGCACCTCGTTGCGCAGCGGTACGATCATGGAGAGCTCCAAGCTGCCGTTTCTGGTGTGGTACAAAACGATGTTCCTGATGAGTTGCACAAAAAAGGGATTCTCCACCAACGAACTCCAGAAGCAATTAGGATTGAAGCGTTACGAACCGGTATGGGCGATGGTACACAAACTCCGCAGGGCGATGGGCAACCGGGATGCAAGGTATACACTGGAAGGGATGATAGAACTGGATGAGGGTTACTTTTCGGTGGCCAGTAAGGAAATCGAGCGAGGCAAGGGTACACGTGGCCGGGGAGCCGAGGGAAAGCAGAACGTTGCGGTGATGGCCGAAAGCACCCCGTTGGAAGATATCGAAACGGGCAAAAAGGAGAAGCATGTGCGTTATTTCAAGGCCAGGGTACTGGATAGCCATCAAAGTGAAGGAATCAACGGCGTGGTCAGGGACTGCATGGAGGATGATGCCATCGTATTTTCGGACAAAAGCACTTCTTACGTTGACATCTCCGATCTGGTGGAATTGCACGTCACCGAGAAATCAGACGCCAAAACCACCAAGGAAACACTCAAATGGGTGCATATCGCAATCAGTAATGCAAAACGGACATTGCTGGGCAACTACCATAAAATCAAAAGGAAATACTTACAGTTGTATCTCAACGAGTTTATTTACAAATTAAACAGACGGTATTTTGGAGACAAACTCTTTGACAGACTAGTAATTGCGAATATAACAGGTGCATAAACGGATAATCAGAAAAATCTATATGAACATTATAATTTAAAACCATATGTCATAAGTTATATTGACACAATGTTATTTGCAGATAAACTTGGGATGCCTAAAAAAATAAAAGATTTAGCAGAGAGTTTGGACTTAGAAGTAACAAATCATCACGACCCAGAATTCGATGCAAAACTTTGTGCTTTAATATTTGGCGAATTGACTGACAAGTATCCAAGTTATCAAGAACTAATAAGAAAAATTGATGACCAGCCTAAAACAAATAATAATTATTTCAATCAACCAAGTGAAGATGTTTTAGAAGAAAATGAAGAGCATTTATCAAATTATCAAATAACTCAAAACGAACTTGAAAACATTGATTTAATAGGAAAAGGAATAGTTATTACGGGCAACTTTTCAATAGAAAGAGAAGAAATAAAAACTTTTCTAATGAAAATTGGTGGACAAATAAAATCAGGAATAACAGGTAAAGTAGATTTTGTTTTTGCAGGTGAAGATTGTGGTTGGTCAAAAATCCAAAAAATAAACGACTTAAACCAATCAAAAAAAGCAAACATTAGAATTTTAAACGAAGCTGACTTAAATTATCTTATCAAAAAATACGGCATATAACATCGCATTGGCAAAATGGCGGGTTAAGTGCCAAACTCAACTTTTGTGCATTTTATTCCGCCGAATGTGTTCCACATTCAGCTTTTTTTAATAATTTAGCTTCTGTGGAAACACATCGGCTACGTCACTGCTAAATTGAACTTTTTGTCCAATTTATCCGCCACTTCGCCAATGCGTTTCCCGTTAGTGGCAACAAAAACAAACGATAATTAGACAATAAATGAAAAATATTTTATTTGTAGTTTTTATTTCAATGATATTTTTATTTGTTTGCTGTAACACAACAACGAATAAAAACATAATTGAAACAGAAATTTCTGATTTTGACAAAATTTTAGATAGTTTTCAAGTAAATGGTTCAATTCTAATTTATGATAACGACAAGAATACTTTTTACTCAAATGACTTTGATTGGGCTAAAAACGGAAAATTACCTGCATCAACATTCAAAATTCCAAATTCTATAATTGCTGTTGAATTAGGCATTATTGAAAATGATACAACTATTTTAAAATGGAATGGCGAGCAGAGAAAAATGGATATTTGGGAAAAAGATTTATCATTTAAAGATGCTTTTAGAATTTCCTGTGTTCCTTGCTATCAGGAAATTGCAAGGAAAATCGGAACAATTAAAATGAAAGAATATTTAGAAAAATTTGAGTATAAAAATATGATTTTTGACAGTTTAACGATTGACAATTTTTGGCTTGAAGGAAATTCAAAAATATCTCAAAAACAACAAATCGACTTTTTAAGGAAATTCTATTTTTCAAAATTTCCAATTTCTGATAGGACAATAAAGATTGTCAAAAATATTATGGAAATTGAGCGAACTGAAAATTACATTTTAAGCGGTAAGACTGGATTAAGTTCGATAGAAGAAAAATATAATGGTTGGTTTGTTGGTTATGTTGAAACAAAATCTAATGTTTATTTTTTTGCAACAAATGTAATTCCGACAGACGGATTGAATGTTGATGATTTTATTTCATCGAGAATTAATGTAACAAAAAATGCGTTAAAGCAAATGAATATAATGAAATGATAAATGCCACTAACATATGGTAGCCGATAATTGCCGGCTTTCGTGCCAACTTGATACTTTGGTGCTTTTAACGAACCGAAGTGCTAAATTGATACGAAAGTGCTGTAAATCCGGCAACTACGGCTACCATTTTTCGTTATGCGGCAGCTTAAAAGACGACACCAAACCAGAAAAATCATCTTGACAACCACCCGACTTTGAACTACGAAGGATGAAATTTTTCAGGGACAACTTCCAGCATTTCCAAAAAACAGTTTACCCATTGACTTGGAGACAAACAAACAATTTGAGCATTAAGGTTTAAACCGAATTTTTCCGAAATTGACCTGACCTGACTTTTCCTGAAAATCGACTTTAAAGCTGTTTTTACAGATAAATCAGGTTTCTCTAACAGACAGGAAATAAATGCTAAGTATTTGGCTTTAAACTTAAAATCAAAAAATAACTGTTTTCTTTTAATGTTTAACAGGGCTGATTTGACAGTTGGCGGTGGAAAGAAACTTTCAGGACCTACCTCATAGACAAGTTTCAAATCAAAAAAAGTATGATAGAAAACGGTATATGGATTGTAAAGCTTCCTCGAAAATAACTTTTGTGTAGGTTCTAACTGAAGGACAATGGAACCTCCCAGAAAATTTCCAAGACTCTCAAACATCAGGATTTTGAAAATATCGGAAGTAATGCCATAAGGAATATTTGACACCACTTTGAAAGGAAATTTCGGAACTGCAAAATTCCTAAAATCACAACCGACAACTTGAACATTTCGGGCATCAGAAAATAATTTTCGTAAATGTTCAACCAAAGCTGTGTCGTTTTCAATAGCAACAACATTGTTGGCGATTTTTAATAAATGAACAGTAAGAAACCCCTTGCCTGCCCCAATATCTAAAACCGTATCCTGATTACTTATATTTGCTTGTCTTATTGCATCTTTTATTAGCACTTTATCAATAGTAAAGTGCTGACCCGTAAAACGAACGGGCAATTTCTTTTTTGTCATTAGTAAACCCGTTGGCGGAATTAATTTAAGTTGATAAATATGAGTAAAAAGTTGTACATG
>OGMH01000239.1_pt1 | contig 40169 bp, 34 predicted proteins | sample 1573191 | NCBI WGS metagenome assembly OGMH01 (sample SAMEA2581978, study PRJEB24529) | metagenome | biome: Human gut stool | place: China | collected 2011 | reverse complement strand
GCTATGAGGACCGTGCGGTATCGGTGCGCAGCATTACCGTAAAAAATCAGTGCGATATTATCTGCAACCAGCTCATCCAGCAGAATTACATGGAAGATCCTGGATCGGATGTCATCAACGGACAGCTCAGTATGCTGACAAATATCTACGGCGGCAGAATCCTGATTATCGACCAGGATTTCCGCGTCATCAAAGATACGTACGATATGGACCGCGGAAAGACGATTATCTCGCAGGAGGTCATCCAGAGCTTTCAGGGCAAGGAGACGAGCCAGTACGACCGGAAAAACAGCTATCTGGAAATGACGGTGCGGATTCAGAATACCGAGACGAAGGAGACGCTCGGCGTTATGCTCGTCAGCATTTCGACGGATGAGATCCGTGCGAATATGAAAATTCTGGAGACGAAGGGAATGACGATTCTTTCGATCATTGCGCTTCTCGTGCTGGTTTTTGGCTATCTGCTCGCGGGCATTCTGATGAAGCCGTTCCAGAAGGTCACCCGTTCCATCGAGGACATCACCGACGGCTATCTCGACGAAAGCATTTCTGTTCCGGATTACCTCGAGACAGAGCTGATCACGGACGCATTCAACAAGATGCTGACCCGCGTCCGCACGCTCGACGATTCCCGCCAGGAATTTGTTTCGAACGTCTCGCATGAGTTAAAGACGCCGATTGCTTTAATTCAGGGATATGCAGAAGGCTTAAAAGAATGTATCAATGATGAAGCAGAAAGCAGGGATTTTTATTGTGAAGTCATTATTGATGAAGCTGCAAAAATGAACAACATGGTAAAGAAACTTCTTACTTTAAATCAATTAGAGTTTGGAAACGACCAGATTTCAATGGAATGTTTTGATTTGACCGAATTGGTACGTGGTGTGGTAAATTCCGCACAGCTTCTTGCAGACCAGAAAGATGCACAGATTTTGTTTGTTCAGGATACTTCGGTTTATGTATGGGGAGATGAATTTAAAATCGAAGAAGTTGTGACAAATTATGTCTCCAATGCAATTAATCATATCGATGGAGAGCGGAAAATTGAGATTAAAATGCAAAGGAGAGAAGGACATATCCGACTGTCTGTATTTAATACCGGAAAACCAATTCCGGAGGAAGACATTGATAAAATCTGGATTAAGTTCTATAAAGTTGATAAGGCGAGAACAAGAGAATATGGTGGCAGTGGAATTGGCTTATCTATTGTAAAAGCGATTATGGAAAGTATGAACCAGAAATTTGGTGTGAAAAATTATGAAAATGGGGTAGAATTCTGGTTTGAACTTGAATGCAGATAAGCATTCCCCCGCTTCAAGTGCGCGGGGCACTAAGCGGCGGGTGAGGGGGGATGCTTCTGTCAGTGAGAGTTGAAAGCTCCCACTGACAGATCGCGAAGCGACTGCGTTCATGAACAAGTAGCGAAGCGGATTGCGAATGTCCGCTTTACAAACCAAAAAAAGAAAGTGAAACAGCAACAGCTTAAAAATAGAATTGAAATTGAAAAACTGTTTAAAAAAAGGAATCTTGGTGACAAGGTTCCTTTTTTTATTCTAAAAGTGTAAATTTATTTTTGTCAAAATCCAAAATTTCCTCATCTTTTAGCTTATACAATTCTACAGTCATGGCACTGCGGTCTACGCACAAGTAATCTGCAAGCTGTTGCCGGTTTAATGGAATCGAAAAAGAAGAATTTCCGCAAATCTGTGCCTGTTTTGAGAAATATTCCATAAGTCGTGCACGGATGGTATGGTGGCTCAGGCAGTCGAGTTTTCTTGAAAATGCAATGTTTTTCTGTGCAAGAATCTGCAACAGATTAGAAATCATCTGCGTGTGAAAATGGCAGGCGGAGGAACAGGTAGCAATCGTGCGGTTTAAATTAAGAAATAAAATACTGCAGTCAGTCTGGGCGACAACTGTTCCGTCAAATTCCAAATCCGGCAGACAGGCATAGACTTCTCCAAACAAATCACCAGGACCAATCCGTCCAAGCAGAGATTCCTTTCCCCAGTATGTTTCCCGAAGTACGTGCACGTTTCCTTTTAAAACAAATCCGATTTTTGAAATCGTATCGCCCCAGCGGAAGATAGAAGTCCCTTTTTTATATTCTTTTATTTGACCGCCAAGACAGACTAACATGGCACGAAGTTCTTTCTTTTCGATTTCACGAAACAATGGAGACTCCGCAAGCACTTCTAAAAAAGCTTCATTTAAATTATCATTTTTTTCCATAAATAAACTCCTTAAATTTGTTGGAAGTACAACAGAATAATTATTTTAATTATAGTATATTCTAACCATAGAAACAAGAAATTTGAAAAAATAAGTGAAACAGCTAAAGGAGAATAGAAGATGAGCAAAATAGAAAAAACAGAAGAAATGTTCTGCTACCAGTGTGAGCAGAGAGCAGGATGCAGTGGATGTACAGGAGCAAGAGGAGTCTGTGGAAAGAGCAGTAAAACGGCACTCCTTCAGGACAAATTAACCGGAAGTCTGGTTGCGCTTGCAGAAGCAGTCGGAGAACAGAATGTATCTGAAAAGACAAATCGTATTATGATTGAAGGATTATTTGCAACTCTTACCAATGTAAACTTCGATGATGAAGCGTTGGAAAAATTAATCGAAACAGCCCTGAAAGAAAAAGAGGTTTACGCATCAGGATGTTCAGTTTGTCAGGCTCCATGTGGACGCATGGAAATCTATGAAATGGAAAAAGTATGGAGAGAGCCGGATGAGGATATCAAATCCTTGAAATCATTATTATTATTCGGACTTCGTGGGATTGCGGCTTATGCTTATCATGCAATGGTGCTTGGCTATAATGATGAAGAAGTGAACCGTTTCTTCTACAAAGGTATGTCAGCTTTAGGACAGGACCGCACCATGGAAAATCTGCTTGGTATCGTAATGGAGACCGGTGCAGTGAATTTTAAATGCATGGAACTTTTGGATAAAGCAAACACCGAAACTTATGGAATTCCGGCACCGGCAGAAGTTTCTTTAAAAGTAGAAAAAGGACCATTTATCGTAATTTCCGGTCATGATTTAAAAGATTTAAAGATGCTCTTAGAACAGACCGAAGGCAAAGGCATTAACATCTATACACATGGAGAAATGCTTCCGGCACATGCGTATCCGGAACTTCGCAAATACAGCCATTTAAAAGGTAATTTTGGAACAGCATGGCAGAATCAGCAGAAAGAATTTGCTAATCTTCCGGCACCGATTTTATTTACCACAAACTGTATTATGCCGCCAAAAGAAAGTTACGCAGATCGTGTATTTACAACAGGTGTGGTAGCCTATCCAGGCATGCAGCATGTAGATGGAGAAGAAAAAGATTTTGGCGCAGTGATTGAAAAAGCGATTGAACTTGGTGGATTTTCTGAGGATAAGCAGTTTGCCGGAATCAATGGTGGAACAAAACTGACAACCGGATTTGGACATCATACAATTTTAGGTGCTGCTCCACAGGTAATTGAGGCTGTAAAAGCCGGAAAAATCAGCCATTTCTTCTTAGTAGGCGGATGTGACGGTGCACGTCAGGGAAGAAATTATTATACGGATTTCGTAAAAGAAGCTCCAAAAGATTCTATTATTCTGACTCTTGCCTGCGGAAAATACCGCTTTAATGACTTAGACCTTGGAACAATCGAAGGCCTTCCAAGAATTATGGATATGGGACAGTGCAACGATGCATTTGGCGCAGTTAAAGTGGCACTGGCTCTTGCTGAAGCATTTGAATGTGGTGTCAATGAACTGCCGTTGACACTGGTATTATCCTGGTATGAACAGAAAGCAGTCAGCATCCTTCTGACACTGTTACACCTTGGAATCAAGAATATTTACCTTGGACCGACACTTCCGTCTTTTGTTTCTGAAAACGTATTAAACTATCTGGTAGAAAATTTCCAGATTTCACCGACCAGCACACCGGAAGAAGATTTAAAGAAAATTCTTGAAAAATAAAATAAGACAAGCTATTATTTATAAAAACGACACCTTTTCAAAAAAAATGGCGAAAGGTGTCGTTTTTTGGCGATGAAAAAAGCGCACAAAACAGGGAAAATATGGTATAATGGGCATAAACCAAGAGGGGATTGAAAAAAATGAGGGGAGGAGTATAAAAAGAGTGAAAAAAAGCAAATTTATACCTTGCAAAGGTGGAAAATAAGATGCAAAAGCAAAAGATAGTACAGAAAATTGACCCCGATATCCTTCAATTTTTAAAGGGAAGAAAAGAAGTGCCGGTTAATACAATGATTATTTTGATTAATATTGTAGTGTTCTTTTTGACAGAGTTGACAGGTTCTTCACTTGATGGAAAACATCTGGTTCAATGGGGTGCGGCATACACACCATTGATTCAGGAGGGGCATGAATATTATCGCTTTTTTACCTGTATGTTTTTGCATTTTGGTCTGACGCACCTGGGCAACAACATGCTGGTTTTATTCTTTCTGGGAGATTGTCTGGAACGGGCGGTAGGAAGGGTACGATACCTGTTCATTTACATATCAGGAGGAATGGGAGCCAGTCTGATTTCTTATCTGTCAGAGGTGCGAATAGGAGAAAACGTCGTGTCTGCCGGGGCATCCGGTGCAATTTTTGCCGTAGTGGGTGCATTGATTTATGTAGTAATCAGAAATAAAGGCAGACTGGAAAATTTTACGACAAAGAAGCTGTTATTTTTGGCAGCTTTAACTTTATATCATGGAGTAACAAGCACAGGAGTTGACAATGCCGCACATTTTGGCGGATTCTTGTGTGGATTTGTCCTTGCAGTATTAATTTACAGAGGACAAAAAAATGGCAGAGGACTTAAAAAATTCTAATCAGAATGAAGAGTAATTAGAATAATCAGAGTAACTTAGAATAATGAAAGATTTCAACGATTCTGCTTTCACAGAATCGGAATCTTCAGGATGAATGTAGTTCCTTTTTCAGGGCTTGAGGTGAATTCAAGACTTCCCTTATGGGCTTCGGCAATCCGCTTTGAAATTGCAAGTCCCAGACCACTGCCATTCGGTTTATAAGTGACAAATGGTTCAAAGATAGAGTTCTGGTATTCAGGAGAAATACCGCATCCGTCGTCGGTAACCTTAAATGTCACACCTGTACCGTCTGATTCAATTGAACAGACGATATGACCGCCCTCTTTAACCGCTTCAAATGCATTGCGAAGCAGATTGTGAAACACTTGCTGAAGTTTGGTGTGGTCAACATACAATAAAGGGATTGGAGACAATTTATTAAAAGCAATAGAAACGTTTTTCTTTTCCAGACTTGGATTAATGGATGCAATTACATTTGCAAATAATGCATAGACGTTGGTTGATTCAAGGTTCAGTCTGAGGGAATTATTGTAACTGGAAAGCTCACCAAGCAGACCTCTGAGAAAATCCATATTTTCCAGGATTTTAATCCAGTTTTGGTCTTCTGATAAATCAGGATGCTGTTTTTCCAGAATCTGAAGAAAACTGTTGATAAGTGTAACAGGATTACGGATTTCGTGGGAAATCTGAGAAAGCATCAGCTGATGTTTTTTCGCTTGTTCCTGATAAAGTTTTTTGTAATCAATTGTTTTATTTTTGCCTTCAATCTGTGAAGTAGCAGATGATTTTGTCATTTGGTGTTACCTCCTCTTTTTTTCTTGATAGTGTAGCACCGTTATAGGCAAATAGCAAATAAAATCATTCTACAAAATATTTGAAAATTCGACAATGACAGCTAGAAGGGAGAGATTTAAAATGTCAGATTGTATTTTTTGTAAGATAGCAGGAGGAGAGATTCCGTCAGCAACTATATATGAGGATAATGATTTCAGAGTTATTCTTGATTTAGGACCGGCAAGCAAAGGTCATGCGCTGATTTTACCGAAGGAGCATTATGCAAATTTATATGAAATTCCGGATGAACTTGCAGGAAAAGCAATCGTTCTGGCAAAAAGAATCATCACCGCAATGACTGAAGTATTAGGCTGTGACGGCTATAATATTGTACAGAACAATGGAGAAGCCGCAGGTCAGACGGTGTTCCATTTTCATATTCATCTGATTCCAAGAAATAATGAGGACCACGTAGGAGTGACATGGACTCCTGGGAAATTGACAGAAGAGGATAAAAATGAAATCCTCGAAAAAATTTCCAAGATTCAGATTCATTAACAGGTGAAGATGACAGAGGAAAAATTACGTGAAGTTTATGACAAGTATTATCGACTGGTAATGAAAGCCGCTTATGATGTCTTAAAAGATTTCGATGATTCGCAGGATGTCTGTCAGGAAGTGTTCCATAAGCTGATACAGAAATGGAACAAGGTAAGTCCTGAAGACTATGCGGGATGGCTGGCATTAACTGCTCGAAGAAAGGCGTTGGATTTCCTCAAAAAAAGTTATCGTAAACATGAGATGACTGTTCTTGAACAGCCGTGTGAAAATGGAAAAGGGGAACACGCAGAAAGGTTAATTTATCATAGAGAGGCAACAACAGGAGAAGACCTGCTCGATGCAATTATCAAGCGGGAATTCACGACAGAATTTATGGACAGGCTGTACGCCAGGAACCCTCAGTGGCACGAAATTATGACGATGCAGGTTTACGAACAGGCAACGGATGCAGAAATGGCGGCCGCTCTGGGTCTGACTATAGAAAACTTAAGAGTTAAAAAACATAGGATGAACAAGTGGATAGAAAAAACGTATGGAGACAAATACGAGGATATATAAAAACAGAATCTAGTGAATCCGGCAGAACAATACTTGTGGATAGATTTCCAAAAAAAATTCCTGTGCCAAATGCCGGCACAGGAGAAATAATTATTTGTTGACTGCCTGTTCAAATAACTGGACAATCTGTTCAATAGAATCCGTTTGTTTGCTTTTTTCCATCGCTTGAATATACGAATCGCGGTTCTGATAAAGAGTCTGGATGGATTCTAACAGTTTCTGGTTAGTAATTTCCTCCTCTTCAAGTACCATGCTGTAACCAAGCTTTTCAAAAGAGCGGGCGTTGAGAATCTGGTCTCCACGGCTTGCACGGGCGGAAAGCGGAATCAGCAGATTTGGTTTTTTCAGTGCACTGATTTCACAGATTGCGTTTGCCCCTGCTCTGGAAATGACGATGTCAGCCAGTGCAAAAAGGTCAGCAAGCTCATCTTTGATATATTCGTACTGAACATAACCTTTGGTATCGGTTAAAGAAGAGTCCAGTTTACCTTTACCGCAAAGATGAATGACCTGGAAGTCTTTTAAAAGTTCAGGCAGAATGGCACGTACTGCATTGTTGACTGCAACGGCACCGAGACTTCCTCCGATGACCATAATGACCGGTTTCTCACTGGAAAGACCTGTAAAGGCAAGTGCTTTTTGGGGATTTCCGCTTAATAATTCCTGGCGGATAGGGGTACCGGTAAGTATGGCTTTGTTGGCCGGAAGTTCAGAGACAGTTTCAGGGAAATTACAGCACACTTTAGTGGCAAATGGAATGGAAAGTTTATTTGCCAGTCCAGGTGTCATATCAGATTCATGGATAAAAGTAGGGATTTTTCGGCGTCCTGCAGCAATAACAACAGGAACGGTAACGAAACCACCCTTAGAAAAAACAACATCAGGTTTCAACTGCTTCATGAGTTTTTTCGCTTCATGAAAACCTTTTAAAACCCTGAAAGGGTCAGTAAAGTTTTTGACATCAAAGTAACGTCGTAGTTTGCCAGAAGAGATTCCGTAATAAGGAATCCCCATTTCTTCAATCAGTTTTCTTTCCATACCCTGGTAAGAACCGATGTAAGAAATCTTGTAACCGAGTTCTTTCAGTCTCGGAATCATAGCAATATTTGGTGTAACATGTCCGGCAGTGCCGCCACCGGTGAGCACAATATGTTTCATTGGAACCTCCTGATAAATCAAAAATCAATGTTTCGATGTACAACATTCCATAAGACGGACATTGCAGCGTCTATTAGATAATATGATACAGTCGTTGTGAAAAGTCAAGAAAAGATAGGAATTTCATGAATAAAAACGAAGAAAACAGCACAAAAAGCAGTACCTGGGCAGAAGAACAGTTCCGAAAAGAAGCAGATGAGCTGGTAAAACGTCTGGAAACAGATGACAGATTCGATGATTTTGAGCCACCGGAAGAACTGTTTCAAAAGCTGGTAGTTGAAGCTCGGGATGAGGGGCTGCTCGAAGAAGAAAACACAAAACACCTTGAAGATGAAACCAAATCTACAGAAGAAAACACAAAAGAAAATCAGAATACAAAAGTGGTTAAGTTCTTTAATTACCGCATAAGCAAAAAATTCCTCGGCATGACCGCCGCAGCTGTGATATCCTGCTTTGGATTGTTTGGTGTGAGTATGAGCACACAAGGAGGCAGGAGCTATGTTATGGATAAAACGAATGAAGTGTTGGGGGATGAGAAAAATACGGAAATAGAAAACAGTCAAGATAGATTGATTAGTGACAGAACAGAAGAAGAAGCCAGAAATGAGATAGAAGAGAAATTGCAGGTGGAAGTGCCTCAATTTTTTTATTTGCCAGATAAAATGGATTTTGATTCCTATGAGATAGATGAGATAGCACAATCAGTGTATATAAGATATTATAATGGTGAAAACTATATGTATTTTGTAGTACAGACGAATTATACTAACACCAGTGGTCTTTATCGAAATGATGAAGGAGATTGCTTAGGTAAAGTTAAAGGAGAGATATCAGATATAGAGGCTGAGTTGTGGAAAATAAAAGATGAAGGAGAAGAGACTTCTACATATCTGGCACAATGGGATTATAAAAATTCTTACTATCGAATTTCCGGAAGAATAACAGAAGATGAAATGAAAAAAGTCATCAAAGATATTATGTATTAATCCGGAAAGGGGACTTCACTTGAAATCAGTAATTAGAAAATTAAAAAAATCAGTAGTAGCGATGTTGACATTATCTGTATTCTTAACCGTATCTTCTATTTCAGCATCGGCAGATGGATTGGAAGATTTAGGAAAAGAAGTAGATGGTTCTATTTTAACAAATGAAGAATCAGCGGAAGCTATCTGGCAGAATGTAGCTAGGGGAAGTTTATTAAATCAAGGAATCGGAAAGATTAGTGATATTGGAAATCGTACGGTCAATATTTATGGTGCAACGCTTGCTTATAAAACCTGTGATACATTGATTGTTAAATTAACACTTCAACAGTATGATGGTGGATGGATTAATTATGGAACTTATGGAGACACAGCAACGAATGCAGCATCCATGTCCCGGAGTTATAATGTAAAAGTTAAAGGAGGGCATTACTATCGAGTAAAGGCTGCTTGTGTTGCAAAAAAGAATGGAAGTTCTGAATCCCAGGGACCTATCACTAACGGTATCTGGATTGATTAATTTTTTTATTCGATTTTAAACTCGGCAAGAACATCCTATTATAATGACCAGGAAATAAGGTTATAGTTCGTGAAGTGTCGGCAGTGAATGAAAAGAATAAGTATTTTTATCTAAGAACAATTTGTATTTTTAAGTATCTTTAAGTAAAAAAAATTTAAAACCCTGTTTTTGAAAAAAATCATAAACTTTTATAAAATAATCTGAAAAAACTATCAAAAGCCCCCTATTTGCGGTATAATAGTACTATCTTGAAAGTGCTTGAATTAAAACCGCAAAGGGGGTTTTTTTATGAAGTTGACATTTATAGGTGCGACTCATGAAGTTACAGGTAGCTGTTACTTTTTAGAAGCTGCGGGCAAGAGATTTCTCGTAGACTGTGGTATGGAACAGGGTCCTGACCAGTATGAGAACCAGGATGTGCCGGTTCCGATGTCGGATGTGGATTTTGCCTTGCTGACGCATGCGCATATTGACCATTCCGGAAATTTTCCTCTGGCTTATGCAAGAGGATTTCGCGGTCCGATTTATGCAACCGCTGCAACCTGCGATTTGTGTGATATCATGCTTCGTGATAGTGCTCACATTCAGACCTTTGAGGCAGAGTGGCGAAACCGTAAGGCAAGAAGAAATGGGCAGCCGGAGTTTGTTCCGGCGTATACGATGGAAGATGCTTTGAATGTAATTCAGCAATTTGTTCCGTGTGATTATCATAAAATAGTTCAGCTTGCAGATGGAATTAAAGTTCGTTTTGTGGATGCAGGACATTTATTAGGTTCTTCGAGTATTGAGATCTGGATTACGGAAGATGGCGTTGAGAAGAAGATTGTATTTTCCGGCGATATCGGAAATACAGACCAGCCATTGATTAAAGACCCTGAATACCTTGAGTCTGCGGATTATGTAGTCATGGAATCTACTTATGGTGACAGAAGTCATGGAGAGCGCCCAGACTATGTGCAGGAATTGGTTGATATCTTAAGGCGAACCTTTAAGCGTCATGGAAATGTTGTTGTTCCTTCATTTGCAGTCGGCAGAACGCAGGAAATGCTGTATTTTCTTCGTAAGATTAAGGCAGATAACCTGCTTCCGGAATTTCCAGATTTTGATGTGTATGTCGATAGCCCGCTTGCTGTGCAGGCGACCAATATTTTTAAAGAGCATTATGTAGACTGCTATGATGAAGAGGCAATGGAGCTTTTGAATCAGGGAATTAACCCGATTGCATTTCCGGGTCTGAAGCTTTCGATTACAAGTGATGAATCCCGTGCCATTAACTTTGATGAACATTATAAAGTCATTCTTTCTGCAAGTGGTATGTGTGATGCCGGTCGAATCAAACATCATTTAAAACATAATCTGTGGCGTGAAAATTCTACGATTGTGTTTGTTGGATATCAGGCAGTTGGAACACTTGGTCGTGCACTTTTGGAGGGTGCAAAGGATGTAAGACTGTTTGGTGAAGAAATTCATGTATCAGCAGAGATTGTAAGACTTTCGGGAATCAGTGGTCATGCAGATAATGAAGGATTGATGCGCTGGGCATCTGCATTTAAAGAAAAACCACAGCGTGTGTTTGTGACACATGGAGAAGATACCGTCTGTACACTCTTTGCAGAACGGCTGAAAAATGAACTGGGCTATGATACCTACGCTCCGTTTAGTGGAACGGTCTTTGATTTGGCAAATAATGTACTGGAGAAAGAGACCGAAGGTATCATAATAGAACATGCAAAGGAGAAAGCGAAAGCACGCAAGGCATCTGGTGTTTATGCGAGACTTGTGGCTGCCGGTCACAGACTGCTTGCAGTTATCCGGCATAATGAGGGCGGAGCAAATAAGGATCTTGCAAGATTGGCAGACCAGATTAATTCGCTTTGTGACAAATGGGACAGATAGAGAAAGAGCCATCGTATAGAAAAATCTGTAGAAAATGTCTTCTGCAGGATATGGATGAAAACGAATATTTTACAGATTTGCGAAAGTACATCGCACAGATAGACAAAGACTTAAAAGTAGAAGATGAGGAGTATCAAAACCGCCTTGCAAAATGTAAGGAGTGTGATAATCTGCTGAGTGGAATGTGCCGAATCTGTGGGTGTTTCGTGGAAATGCGGGCAGTGATGAAGAAAAATCACTGTCCGGCAGTTGAAAAGAGATGGTAGAAAAAAAGAGTGATTCTGAAAAAAGGATTCAGAACCACTCTTTTTCTATGCTTTATGCATTCTGGGTTTTCATTTGTTCTAATGCTTTAGCAAGCTGGTCCGGGCAGGATGTGCCACGGCCACCGCAGTCAATTCCTTTTAAGCGGGAGATTGCTTCATCTACTTTCATTCCCTTTACCAAAGCAGCAACACCCTGAGTGTTTCCATTGCATCCGCCATTGAATTTTACTGATTTTACAGTGTCACCGTCGAGTTCAATTTCAATAGAACGAGAACAGACACCTTTTGTATTAAATACTGTCATTTTAAAGTCCTCCATAAAATTAAGAATAATAGATAATTTTTTGTCTACGCACATTATAGCAGAAAAAATATAGAGTGACAAAGACTAATTTAAAACATTCTTTTTTATTTACGAAAAAACCATCTGGTGCTACAATGGTTAGTATAAACTAATACAAGGGAGAGAAAACAAACTATGTTTCTTGAGATTCGCAATATAAAAAAATCCTTTGGGCAGGGGGACAGTTTTGTTGAAGTCTTAAAGGGAATTAATCTGGAAATCAATAGAGGAGAGTTTTGTGTTTTACTTGGACCGTCGGGTTCGGGAAAATCTACATTATTAAATATCATCGGGGGAATCGACGGGGCAGACAGTGGAGATATCTGCATTGATGGGGAAAAAATGTCAAACATGAATGAAAAGCGTTTGACATTATACAGAAGAAAGCATCTGGGGTATATTTTTCAGATGTATAACTTAATTCCAAACCTGACGGTTCAGGAAAACATTGAGGTCGGAGCATATTTAAGTGACAAACCGCTTGAGATGGAAGAACTTCTGCGTACATTAGGATTGTATGACCACCGCAAAAAACTGCCGAACCAGCTTTCAGGTGGCCAGCAGCAGCGTACTGCCATTGGGCGTGCAATTATTAAAAATCCGGATATTTTGCTTTGTGATGAACCGACAGGCGCGCTTGATTATAAAACTTCAAAAGAAATCTTAAAATTAATTGAGACCGTAAATCAAAAATATGGCAATACAATTATCATGGTAACGCATAACGATGCCATCAAAGATATGGCGGATCGTGTGGTGCGTCTGCGAGATGGAATGATTCGGAAGAATTATGTGAATGAAGCACGTGTAAGTGCCCAGGATTTAGAGTGGTAAATGGGAAATAGGGGAGTGACAGGAAAAAATGAAAAATCCTTTAAGAAAGAGGCTGTTTCGTGAGCTGAAAGGTGAGGCAGGGAAATATTTTGTTATTTTCTTTCTGTTAATGAGCATTATTGGATTTGTATCTGGTTTTCTTGTAGCAGATGGAAGTATGCTGACTGCTTACAATGAAAGTTTTGAGAAATATAATATTGAAGATGGGAATTTCACGGTAAAAGAAAAAGTGAACCGTGCACAGCAGAAAGAAATAGCAAAGTCAGATGTGACATTGTATGAAAATTTTTATGCAGAGCCGGTGCTGACAAATGGAAGTACGATGCGAATTTTTAAAAATCGTGAAGAAGTTAATCGTGTCTGCCTGATGAAAGGAGAATTTCCAGAATCAGCAGATGAAATCGCAATTGACCGTATGTATGCGGATAACAATGAGTTGTCTGTAGGAGATATCATTACCGAAGAGGAAGGTAGAAGAGAGTGGAAAATTACAGGGCTTGTGGCACTTTCGGATTATAGCTGTCTGTTTTCAGACAATAATGATTCGATGTTTGATGCAGTAAAATTTGGTGTCGGAATTGTAACTGAGGAGGCGTTTGATACTTTTAATACGGACAACATGACTTGTAATTATTCCTGGAAATATGGAACAGAGCCAAAAGGCGAGACAGAAGAAAAAAATGTGGCAGAAGATTTTATGAAAGTCTTAAATAATGAAGTCAGCCTTGAGACATTTGTTCCACGTTACAGTAATCAGGCGATTCAATTTACCGGTGAAGATATGGGCAGTGACCGTATGATGATGATTATCCTGCTTTATATTGTAATTGCAATTCTTGCTTTTGTATTTGGAATTACAATCAGTAATACGATACATAAAGAGTCTACAGTAATCGGAACATTAAGGGCTTCGGGTTATACCAGGCGGGAACTGATTCTTCACTATATGACTGCACCGATGTTGGTTACATTTGCGGGAGCGGTGGTCGGAAATATTTTAGGTTATACGGTTCTGAAAAATGTCTGTGCAGGCATGTATTATGGAAGCTACAGTCTGCCGACTTATGTGACATTATGGAACGGTGAAGCCTTTGTGATGACGACAATTGTACCGGTTTTTTTGATGGCAGTGATTAATTTCTTCCTATTAAAAAGAACATTATCGTTGTCCCCACTCAAATTTTTAAGAAGGGATTTAAAGAAAAGAAAACAAAAATATACATTACCGTTGAGTGCCAGGATTCCATTTTTCTCAAGATTCCGGCTTCGTGTGATTTTCCAGAATGTCAGCAATTATGTTGTGCTTACAGTCGGAATTCTATTTGCAAACCTGCTTTTGATGTTTGGGTTGATGCTTCCGCAGGTTTTAAATCATTATCAAACAGAAATTGAAAAGAATCTGTTGTGCAATTATCAGTATATTTTAAATATACCGTTAAATGCGATGAATGAAGAACATAAATTAGAAAGCCTGATGAATTTAATGTATTTTGAATATCAGGTTCAGACGGACAATGAAGATGCAGAAAAATTTAGTGCGTATTCTTTAAAGACTTTGGATAGTGAGTATAAAACTGATGAAATTATGCTCTATGGAGTAAAATCGGACAGCTGTTACATTCCACTTGAAGATACAGATGGAGACGAAGTGCTGGTTTCCAAAGCGTACTCTGATAAGTATAAAGTGAAAAAAGGCGATGTGATAACATTAAGAGAAAGCTATGAAGATACACAGTATGAATTTACGGTAGGCGGAATTTATGATTATGAGGGCGGTTTATGCGTATTTATGCCAATCGAACAATTGAACCGAACCTTTGATTTGGGAAATGATTATTTCAGCGGATATTTATCAGACAGTGAGATTACAGATATTGATGAAAAATATATTTCGTCTGTGATTGATTTGGAAAGTTTAACGAAGATTTCAAGACAGCTTACTGTATCAATGGGCGGCATGATGTATATGGTGGATGGTTTTGCGATTGTCATCTTTATGGTTGTCATCTATCTGCTTTCTAAGATTGTCATTGAGAAAAATGCGCAGTCGATTTCAATGGCAAAAATTTTAGGTTACAGCAATGCAGAGATTGCGAGACTTTACATTATACCAACTTCGATTGTAACGGCACTGCTTCTGATTATCACGCTTCCGCTGGAAAAAAGTTTGATGGAAATCATTTTTTATCAGATGATGATGACAAGTATGAGCGGATGGATTCCATTTTATGTAAGTCCGACACTGTTTCCGGAAATGTTTGCAATCGGAATTTTAACTTACGCAGTAGTTGCAGTCATCGAATATCGGAAAGTGCGAAAGATTCCGATGGAAGAAGCCTTAAAAAATGTAGAGTGAAAGGTGGGAGAGAAAGTGGAAAAGAAAATAAGAAATGCATTGTGGAAAAAATCTCTTGGAATCGGAACGGCTGTGGTTCTTGGACTGACTGCCTGCAGTGTGGATAACTCTTCCGATAAGGAAAATGTGGATAAAACCTCTGGAAATACACAGGGGGAAACAAAGTCTCAAAAGGATAATGATACAAAAGAACAAAGCAGTGAGAAGCAGTCCGATGAAGAAAAAGATAAAACAGAAACGGTATATGCAAAGGCAGACGCAGATGGAACCGTAAATGAGGTTACCGTAAATACAGTTTTAAAAAATAAAAATGAGAAGAAGATTCAGGATTATTCGAATCTGACCGATATCAAAAATATAAAAGGGGACGAAGAATATACCAGACAATCGGATGGAACAATTCTCTGGGACAATCAGGGAGAAGACATTGAATATGAAGGAAAGAGCAGTGAACAGCTTCCGGTAACAGTTCAAATCAGCTATTTTCTGGATGATAAAGAAATTACTCCAAAAGAGCTGGCAGGAAAAAGCGGCTCACTTAAGATTCGTTTTGATTATGAAAATCATACCAAAGAAGAGACGAATGTAAATGGAAAAAAAGTGGAACTTCCTGTTCCGTTTGCAGCGATTTCTGCCCTGCTTTTATCAGAGGATAATGCAACAAATATCGAAGTAAAAAATGGAAAAGTTATTTCATTGGATGGACAGAATTTGATTATTGGCTATGCCTGCCCCGGACTTTCCGAAAATCTGAATCTCTCCGATTCTGAGCTGACGAAAGATATTGAGCTTCCGGAATATGTGGAAGTGACAGCAGATGTAATGGATTTTGAACTGGATTTTACAGCGACCGTGCTTTCATCAGGATTGCTGAGTGATTTAGATGAAGAGAATCTCGATGATTTGGATGAAACTTCCGATAATATGGATCAAGTTCAGGAAGCTTCGGGAAAACTAAAAGACGGCAGTGGCAAGCTCTTAGATGGAATGAAAACCTATGATGATTATATGAAACAGTATCTAAGCGGAGTTAACTCTTTAAAAGAAGGAGTGGATGCCTTAAAGAGTGGAATGCAGGTATTAAATGAAAACAAGACGGTGCTTGGAAGCGGGGCTCAGGCTTTGGCAGACGGATTGTGTCAGTTTTCAAATAGCGTGTCAGCGATTTCATTTGGGGATGCTTCCGAACAGAGTGGATTTGATTTTAGTGGAGTGGAAAATGCAATGATCGCATTAGTGGCAGATGGTCAGAAATTAAATACAGCGCTGACTCAATTACAGACTCAGCTTCAAACGGCTGGAAACTTTGTGACAGAGGCAGCAACCTATCAGACAACCGTTCAGACCACGGTTGAAACTGCTAAAAATACACTGGAAGCGATTGACTGGGATGCAATTGAAGATAATGCGAAAGCGCAGAGGGAAGCACAGATAGATTCGGCAGTAGAGGCAGCTCTTAATGAGACAATGCAGGAAACTTCCTTAAGTGAAGAAGAAAAGGAAATTTTAAAAGAGGGATTAAAGAGCAGTCTGGAAACCCAGTTAAAGGAAAATGCTAAGGATACCGAGCTGACAAAGGAAGCCAGAGAAAAAACGGAGGAGGCAGTGCAGACCCTGCTTTCGATTCCGGCACTTAATATTCCGGATTTAAGCGTGGATACCAGCGCCCTTCCAGCGATTTTGACGGATATGCAGGCTCAGATGCAGGCACTTGGAGAAGCAGCGGAACTGCTTGGCGGACTTCCGGAACAGATGCAGACCTTACAGGAAGGAATGGAGACGATTCAAAAGGCAGCAGAGCAGCTTGCCAAAGGAAGCAGTCAGTTAAACAACGGAATTAGTGCATTTTCAGATGGAATCGGCCAGCTCTACGTGGGCGGTCAGAGTTTAAGTGAAGGAACAGACCAGTTAAGCAGTGCCGGAAGTGCTCTCGACAGTGGTTATCAGGCATTGATAGATGGGATGGAAGCTTTACATGAAGGATTTACAGAGTTTGATAAAGAAGCTATTCAGAAATTAACCGACCTTGCAGGTGATGACCTGACAAATTTGACAACAAAGATACGAGGTCTTAAAAAAGTAGATGCCGAGTACCAGAATTTTGGAGGAATTTACGAAGGGCAGAGCGGAAGTGTACGGTTTATTATCGAGACAGAGGAGATAAAAAAATAGAAATGTAGAATACGCTCCTGTTTAAGGGTAAGACAGGGGTGTATTTTTTATTTTATATTTTAAGAATTTGCGAGAGGCACCTTCTTTCGTGAATGTTGCAATGTTTGTTTCGTCACTTTCATTATACAACATGAACGATTTAAGGTGTCTTTCTTTTTAGGTAAAATCACGAACTTGCTCATTTATAGTAAATACATTAAAATTTGAGTAGGCATACAGGAGAAAGTAGGGTAAAATAATGCATATGCTGAAAAAATGGGAGAAAAGATATGTGCATTATCCCACAGATGTTCTTGGCGGATCTCTGGCAGGCGCTATATCAGGATATCTGGGATATCGGTTCATTCAGGTCATTTTTTACAGAATAGAACAAGAAGGGGGAGGAGCATGTCTGAAGTAAAGAATAAGAAAAAGAAATCCACTATTATTCAGGTCAGTATTGGTGTTCTGGCAGTTATTCTGGCTATCCTTATTATTATAATGATGAGAATTGTTTCTGATATTCAGGGAACGGCCCGTATTGTAAATTATACTGGTTTAGTTCGTGGAGAGACACAGAGGATCATCAAGCTGGAGGTTGCCGGGGAACAGGACGATGCAATGATCCAGGAGGTAAGGTCTTTCATTGGTGGTCTGCGCGATGGAAATACCAAACTGAATCTGGTATATTTGAATGATAAGGATTTTCAGAATAAAATGCAGGAACTGGACGAAGGCTTTTCTGACCTGTATAACGAAATCTGTTTGGGGCGGTCTGAAGGATATGAAAAAACAGATATTATATCCAGAAGTGAGGACTTCTTTGTAATCTGTGATGAAGCAACAGGTCTGGCCGAAAAATATTCGCAGAAAAAAGCCACATCCTTATCATTGCTTGAAAAATATATCACAGCAGATATTGTTGTATTGATGCTGTTGATCGGATATGAGTTTATCAAAGCAATACAATATGCTGCAATAAACCGTTTGCTGCAGCGAAAGGTATATCTGGATGATGCGACGGGACTTCCGAACAAAAATAAATGTGAAGAATTGCTGAATGAGGAAGAACCGGATGTAGATATCGGTGTCTGCAGTTTTGATCTTAATAATCTCCGTCGTATTAATGACAGCAGAGGACATGAAGCCGGTGATGCCTATATCCGTAGATTTGCTATCTGTCTGCGGAATTCCATGCCGGCTGAGCAGTTTGTGGGAAGAGCAGGTGGAGACGAATTTCTTGCAGTTACCCATGGATTGGACAGGGAACAGATGATACAGTGTCTTAAAAAGGTGCGCAGAGATATGACAGAGGAATCCAGAGTGTATCCGGATACACCCTTAAGTTATGCGGTGGGATTTGCATTGGCCGGTGATTTTCCCGGAAGTACAATGAGAGAGCTGTTTAACTGCGCAGACAAAAACATGTATATCAATAAAAATCATGTGAAACGGCAAGAGGCTACAGCAGAAAAGAATCAGGGATATCAGCTGTTAAAGCTGCTTAATCAGCATGGCAGTAATTTCTCAGACTGTCTGTACTGTGATGCCAGGATGGATACCTATCGGGCGATTCGTTCCAGCGAGAATTTTTTCCTAGCTTCTGACGGTGCATATTCCGGAGCAGTGGAACAGATCATAGAGGAACATGTTGAAAGTTCCTGTCAGGTAGATATCTGCGAAGGGCTACAGATTTCTGAGCTTCAAAGGAAGATGCATACGAAGGAAGATGTGCTGGAATATGAGTATAATACCGGAAAACAGGGGGCATATAACCGTCTGACCTTGATTCCGGTGGATTGGGATGAGGATAAAAAGCTGCATCATTTTCTCCTGGCATTTGAAACTATCCGAAAGACTTCTGAAGGTCAGACAGGTGCAAAAGAGCAGTTGCAGCTTTATTATGAACAGTTGAAGCAGTCTATCTTGGAAAATGACAGCTATGTGGATGCGCTTCTGGAATTGTCAGATGTGATCTATACAGTAAATCTGACAAAGGATGTTCTGGAAAGAAGGATCGTACTGAATGGAAAAGAGCAGAAGAGTCGGGAACTTTTTATGGATTATCCGCTTCCGTACTCTTATCAGGATTACTGCTGGGAATATAAGAAAAAAATCACCCAGGAAACAATTGCCGGTTACTGCATGACAGATAATTGTGAAAAGCTTCGTAAGAGGTTTGAGAACGGAGAAACACATATATCTGTAGAATATTGTGTCTGCGAAGACGATGGAAGTATCCGATGGGTACAGAAAACAGTGCTTATGACCAGTATGGTAGTGTTTGATACAGAAATTCATGCTGAGATCCCTATGATCTATGCGATCATTCTGCTGCAGGATACCACACAGAGACATGAACGTGATGAACAGGAACAGGCACGCCTTCAGGCTGCATTCAATGAGATGCGTGCCGAGAGCAGGGCAAAAACAAATTTCCTCAGTCGTATGAGCCATGATATCAGGACACCTTTGAATGGTATTATTGGTCTGTTAAAGATTGATGAGATCCATTTTGAGGATAAGGCACTGATACAGGAAAATCATAAAAAGATGAAGATAGCAGCAGATTATTTGCTTTCCCTTATCAATGATGTTCTGCAGATGAGTAAAATAGAGGAAGGTCATATTGTTCTGGCTCATGAATATATCTGTCTCAAAGATCTGGTCTATGAGATTGAGAGCGTTATCACTCACAAGGCAGCAGATGAGAATATTCAGTGGATTTATGAGAAAAATAAGGAGGATATTCCCTATCCTTATGTCTATGGAAGCTCACTGCATCTTCGCCAGATTTTTCTGAATATCTATGGAAACTGTATTAAGTATAACCGGCCGGGAGGAAAGATTACTACCGTAATGGAGGCGGCAGATGTACATGATGGGATTTGTACATACAGATGGACGATTTCTGATACAGGTATAGGGATGAGTGCAGAGTTCTTGAGTCGCATTTTTGATCCATTCTCACAGGAAAAAACAGATGCTCGTAGTGTTTATCAGGGAACCGGTCTGGGAATGGCGATCACTAAGGGATTGATTGAGCAGATGAATGGAAGTATTGAAGTGACAAGTCAGGAGGAAGTTGGATCTGTGTTTGTCGTTACCATTCCCTTTGAGATTGCAGAGAAACAGAAAAAGGATGAGGAAATTGTAGAGAAATATGATATTTGTGGACTGCATCTGCTGGTAGCCGAGGATAATGATCTTAATGCAGAAATCGTAGAAATGCTGCTGACAGATGACGGTGCGAAGGTTACAGTTGCAAAAAATGGCAGACAGGCAGTGGAGTGCTTCGAAAATAATCCTCCGGGAACCTTTGATGCCATATTGATGGATGTTATGATGCCTGTTATGGATGGTATTGCAGCAACAAAGGCGATTCGTGCTATGGAGAGGGCAGATGCAAAAACAATTCCGATCATTGCAATGACTGCAAATGCATTTGAGGAAGATGCAAAAAGATGTCTCGCAGCCGGCATGACCGCACATCTGGCAAAACCATTTCAGATAGAAAATGTGGAAAAAGCCATTGTGGAGTGCTGTGGAAAGTAATGCCATCTACAAGAACTGTTGCCATCAGTAAATTATCAGAAGCAGAGTGAAAAGTCTGGATGACGAAAATATGAGTAGAGAAAGGTGTAAGCCACAGAAATGTGGATTGCATCTTTTTTTGTCTGGTATTGTAAAGTGATGTCAGATTTGTTGTAAATGTCATAAATTTGTGGTCAAAAAATGATGAGAAATGCAAAATCACGAACTTGCTCATTTATAGTTTACAATTAACAAAAAAACTCAGAGTAAAATTTTTTGCTCCAATTTCGACATAATCTGACAATCTATTTTGTTGACAAAAGAATGGCAAAAAGTTAGAATTAGGCTAGGATATCTTAAGTATAAAGAGATTAACGAAAGTAAGTAAGCAGGAAAGGGAAGTGCGAATACTCGCTTAGTTTAGTAAATATATTTTGTATTTAAGATATGGCTGCAAAAGTACGGCATTAGGGAGTGGCTGTAATTTGACAAACAGGGAGAAATCCTATGAAAAGGGGTGTATGAGGATGAGTAAGGAATTACCGGTTTTAAAAGTGAGGATGTTAGGGCGTTTTTCCGTGAACTGGGGAGAAAAAGACATTGCATTTAAGAGAACAACGTCAACGAAAGCATTGCAGCTGTTTCAGATACTATTGTATACAAAAGAAACAGGAATTCAAAGAACTCGTCTGCTTGATTATCTTTATAGCAGAGATGAACTGGCAGATATGGCAAACAATTTAAGGGTAACTTCACACAGACTGAAAAAAATGCTTGTAGATGCAGGAATGCCTGAGTATGATTACATACAAATTAAAAAGGGAGTCTATAAGTGGAACAGTCCGATGGAAGTTGAAGTGGATGCCTTAGAATTAAAAAAGCTCATTGAAAAGTCAGAAGAGACAGAAGATATCCAGACAAAAATGGAACTGCTGACAAAAGCCTGCTGGATTTATAAAGGAGAATTTCTTCCAGAACTTTCGGGAGAGGACTGGGCACTGCTTGAAAGTGTAGAATATAAAAAAGTTTATGAAAAAGCACTGAAAGAAGTATGTGATTATAAAAAGGCGCAAAAAGAGTACCAAAGTGTGTTGGAACTTTCTAAATCAGCGTCTGAAATTTATCCATTTGATGAATGGCAGTCTGTGATGATGGAAGCGCTGGTTGCTATGAATCGATATAAAGAAGCCATTCAGATTTACGAAGATACGGCAAAATTTTTCTTTGCAGAATTGGGTATCAGTCCATCTGAAAAAATGATGGAGCAGTTTAAAGAAATGAGCGAACGGGTCAGTTACAAACCGCAGGTATTGAAAGATATTCGTGGCGGTTTAAAAGAGAAATATGAAGAAAAAGGTGCGTATTACTGTAGTCTGCCAAGTTTCCGTGATACCTATCGTCTGGTGACCCGTATTATCGAAAGAAATGGTCAGTCTGTTTATTTGATGTTGGTAACGATAACAGACGGAAAAGGACGCCCATTAGAAAATAAAGAGCGTTTAAAGGTGTTATCTGAAGAGTTAAATCATACAATTAAATGTTCGCTGCGTAAAGGCGACTCTTATACCAGATACAGTCCGAATCAGTTTTTGATTTTACTGGTAGGGACGAAACAGGAAAATTGTCCTCAGATTTATGATAGAATTACAAAATATTTCAGCCGTGAGCATAAAACATGGGCACAGTACTTAGAATATTATGTCTCATCTATTGTGGATGTTGAACAGAAAAAATCAAAGATTACCTTCAACGGGCAAGATGACCTTTGAAGGTTAAGGGGTAAAGGTGTGGTGTATGAAAATATGAGAAGCGGACAAAATATAGGACGAATAAAGGCGGCACCTAATCTTGTAAATATATGTGTAGACGAAATTGCGCAGGAAGAAATGAAAGGACGTCTTTATCATTGTTATAAAAAAGAGGCGACGAATTTTACAAATGTCGTTGAGCTTTTGGATGAAATGGAAAAACTGTATGATAAACTTCATTTTCCGGAAGCATCAACAAAGAGCAGGTCTTTTTTGAGAGAAAAAGCTCTACAGCAAAGAGAAACAATTCCTAAAGTTGTTGAACCTAAAATTGTATTAGAACAAAAAGGCACAAAGGGAACATTTCTGGTGTGCGTTCAGTATCGACAGAATGCAACCTGGCAGGGCGAAATTGTTTTAATGGAATCAGAAGAAAGTTATGAGTTTTCCAGTGCACTGGATTTAGTTAAAATTATCAACAATACTTCAAGTTTTTAAGGTACGAAAGAAAAAACATTACCAGCAGATGTATGGTAATGTTTTTTTGTGGAAAAATTTAATAAAAAAATAAGGTGTAATGCTTTTTGTAATGGGCAATACGCTATAATAACCACATAGTAAAGAATATAGAATATGTAATGTTTTAATTTGAGAAAAGAAAGGAGGCGAAGATATTGTGGCTAAGAAAAAACAGACAAAAACATTTATCGTAAAGATTAATGAATGTCAGAACTCAACCTGGCAGGGAAGTGTATTATGGGCAGAAACAAAACAGGAACAATATTTTCGCAGTGCCTTAGAATTATTGAAGTTAATAGATGGTGCAGTAACTGAAGACGAGGATGAGATAGTAGAAGGAGGAAGCCATGAAAAGTAAGAAAAATAAAAAAATTCTGGCGTTTGTGCTTTGCATGGTTCTGATGCTGACAACCAGCATGTCTACTATGGCAGAGGGGGGCTGATAGGTGGAACCTCTTCTGAATCCATGGCAAGTCAGGAACCTGAAACACAAAGTACAGAAACAACGACAACGGAAGAGACGCAGGCAGAAAAAATTAACGAAGAGCTAAGTACATCGAAAGAAACGATATCGGAAGAACCAATACCGGAAGTGGAAAAAGAAACAGTTGCAGAAGAGACCATTTCTGAAGAAACTGTTTCTAAAGAAGGTGTACAGTCTGAAGCAACTGAAATCAGACATGAATTTCAGGATGAAAACGGAAACGTACTTACAAGCGTTATCGCAAATCTTCCGGAAGGTGCATTTGAAGCAGTCACCTCAGATATTGTGATGGAAGTAAAAGAACTGGATGCCGAAACTCAGGAACATGTAAAAGCGTTAATCGGAAAAAATCTTCCGGAAACAGAAAAGCTTGGAAATTATCAGTTTTATGAAATTAATTTTAAAGTAAACGGTGAAAATCAGAATCCAAACAAACCGGTTACCATTACAATTGAAGAAAACAATACCAATATTCAGACAGCAGATACGAAAAAAATAAATGTTTTCTATCTGGACAAAGCAACCGAAGAAAATAAAAAAGAATCCGATGAAATTTTAAATATAACATCAAAAACAGACTTAGAGGAAGCACTGAAAGCGGAAGGAAAGAGTATAGATAATATTGATGAATATATCTATTCCGATGTTAGCTTGAATCAGGAAAAAAATGCAGTTAATAAGGTGCTATTAAAAGCTGAAAAGTCCGGAGTTTATGGATGTTATGTAAAAGAAACGGCTGAGGCAGAAGAAAGGATAGTTGAAGAGCCGAAAGAAGAAATTAAAGAGGAAGTAAAAGAAGAGGCAAAAGAAGAGACAAAAACAGAAGAGACAGCAAAAGCTGAAACTGAAATAAAAGAAACCAAACCTATACTTACATACGAAGATGAAGAGGTAACAATTAATATTACAGAGGAAAAAGAAGGTGCAATTCCAGAAGGAACAACCTTAAGTGTAACATCGGTTCAAAAAGATACGACAGAATATACTGAGGTAGAGGAAAAATTAAATCAGAAGGCAGAGGACGAAGAGTACTCTATAGCAGGATTTCTGGCTTATGACATTACACTCACAGATAAAGATGGAAATAAAATTGAGCCGGATGGAAATGTCAAGGTTACGATGAAATATAAAAAAGGAGTATCACCGGAAGATGTTGATACAGAAAAATCAGATCTTGATGTTACAGTTATTCATCTTGAAGAAGATAAGAATGGAGCAGTAAAACAGGTTGTCGATATGGTGGCTGATGAAAAGAAAGAAGCAAACATACAGACAACCAGTGGAACAAAAGTTACAAAGGCAGAATTTATAACAGATAGTTTTTCTAATTACGTGTTAGCCTGGTATGCTTACGATAAAGAATCCGGGTTGGATAAAGTTGAAACAGTCAGTCATACTCAAGCTGGTATTACAATGCGAATGATTGATATGGAAGGTAAGGATTCTAACAAATATAAGATAAAAGCTTCGGATAGTAGTACCTGGATAGATTTAGGAGGAGGCTATTGTGCCGGAACGTGGAATAATGGAAACTGGCAGAATAATAATAATCAGTCAGGAAGTATTAAAAAAGGTCTTTTAAAAAATGTGTTAGGCACAGATGGCTATCCAATTACAACAGGAAAAAATACCTGTATTACAGGTCAAAAATCTACGGGTTCAGCAATTCCCGGAACTGCTAATGAAAGTTTGGCGAGTCTTTTTAGCGGAGGAACGGAAGTAGATCATTTATTCCGAAAAGATATCTATAACAGCACAGGTTATTATGAATACAGTAGTTTTCAGAATTATGCATATTTAGGAAACAATACAAATTTTACCGTATACAATGCACTGGGTACACCAAGTAATGAAAATCAGTATTATTATAAACGTGGAAACTTTATGCCGTATAACACAATTAATAGTCAAAACGTATCAACTAATAAAAATGAATATGATGAAAATGGTAGTGTTTTATCAGATTCAGATAGTGCAAAAGGAAAAACACTTTATAAAACAAATGGAAATAATTATTACTTTGGGATGTATATGGGCGCAAGTTTTTTTCAGCCAAAAGATGGTAAAATAGCTTCTAAACAGGTTAGTGGTCAAAAAGACCCGATGATATATGAATTCAATGGGGATGATGACTTATGGATTTATATCGACGACGTCTTGGTGCTTGATATTGGTGGTGTTCATGATGCTCACTCCGGCAGTATTAATTTTAATACAGGAGAGGTAAGCTGGTATGATTGTATTAAAGGAGGTACACCAAAAAAATATAAGACAACGATTAAAAAACTTTTCCAAGATGCTAAAAAGCTTCCGAATGGAAATAAGTGGACGAGTAAAACCAGTGATAAAGAAATAAAAGCATGTTTTGATGACGACACATTGAAAGATTATACTCTCCATTCCTTTAAAATGTTCTACATGGAACGTGGTGCAGGTGCATCTAATCTTCACATGAAATTTAATCTTCAGGTTATTCCGGAAGGTCAGGTGGAAGTTAGAAAAGAACTGGAAAACACAGATAAAGAAAAATACAGCAATGTAAAATTTGCTTTCCAGGTCTATGCACAGAAAATTAAATCAACAGATCCAAAAGGAAATGAAACGTATTACGATGACGAGTATGAATTATTAGACAGTGCAACGTATAAAGATTCAACAGAAAAAGTTAAGTTCCAGGATGTAACATTTAATGATACGAGATATAAAAAGGTATTTTATCTAAAACCAGATGAGTCAGCAATATTTAGCGGACTGAAAGCTAACCGAAAGTATTATGTAATAGAGGTTGGAGTGAATGCTCAGCAATATGATAAGGTTATTATTAATGGCGTTGAGTATAAAGCATTTGATGAAAATGCACAGCTTAGTGGAACGATTTCGGATGTTAAAACAGATAAAAAGACAGTAGAAGAAAGACCGACAGTAGTTTGTGTAAATAATTGTTCTGCATATAACAGCCGTGAACTTCGGATTACAAAGCAGATGAGAGATGGACAGGTAACAAACGATACCTTTTCATTTAAGATTCAACTATCTAATAATGAGGCTAATCAAACGTTAGTGCCTTATACAAAGGGTGATTACTATCTTAAAGATGGGGAAGGAAATTATTATTACTACAAAGATGGAGAATTGGAATCAAATGGCAGTAAGAGTGTTGTTTGTGGCAAAACAGATGCAAATGGAATTGTTACTGGAATACCGGCAGGTTATACAGTGATTGTTACACAGATTCTTTCTGAAACAAGTTTTCTGGTAGAAGAAGTGAATCTGGATAAAACAAGATATTTAGAGCCTGAAAAATCTGTCAGCAATTGTGAAAAGTCGGACATTAAAACAGCAGACGAAAAAGTAGAAGAGCAAAGAGTTGCAGATGGAAAAATAGAATTGAAAAAAGATGCTCAAGTAACAATTGCAAACAAAATAAAAGAACTGGATGAGCCGGATGCTCCATTTATTGAGGTGACTAAGAGATTTAATGGTTTAACAAAAGCGCAGATCAGAGAGCTGGCAAAAGCAAATCCTGCGTATCAGATAACCGTAACAAATGGAAGTGATACAAGAACGCTTACAATGGATGCAGATAAGCTGGACGAGAATCTGACAGGGAAAGATACAACCTGGGTTTACACATGGAAATTGGAAAATTGTTCAACAGGAACTTACAGAGTTGTCGAGTCTAATTATAAAAAAGATGGATATCAGGTAACGCCATCAATTAATGGTTCAAATGGAGACAGTGCAGATGTGACAGTTAAGCAGGCGACAATTGAATATACTTCAACTATGTATGAAACAACATGTTCCGCACAGGATTATCCAGTTGGAAAAGTAAATTTAATTGTTGCAAAATTAACTTCAAATCAAGGATATTTTGTTTGGACCAGACAGCCGGCAAGTATCAAAGCAAGAATGGCAATTGTTGATTTGATTTCAAAAAAACCAGGAATTGGCTTTTTACCAAAAGCAGTTTTAGAGAAATGTTATTTCTTTAGTGGAGTGGATAAAATTAGTTCCACATTGACATTCCGAGACGGAGAGATTACTTACGACGGTGAAAACATTATGCACTTTGATAAATCAAAACAATGGGCAATGTTTGCAACAGGTACTTATACAGTAACAGACGGTCAGGATGCAGAAGTAGAACTTACGAATACCTATCAGGAAGAAACAGCAGACCTTGATTTGATGAAAGTCTCAGAAAATAATACAGACTTAAAATTAGATGGAGCAGAATTCCAGTTATATAAGAAAGACGGTAACGCTTATCAAAAATTGGGAGATGTTTTAACCGTTAAAAATGGAGCAAATGAGATAGAACTCAAAGGGTTAGAACCGGGAGAATATTATCTTGAAGAAACAAAAGCTCCAACAGGTTACTTGCCTTTAGGTAATAAAATTTACTTCAAGCAGGAAAAGGGTGAGGTTATTTTAACAGATATGGCAGGTAATCCACTTACTCAGGAACCGGATCTGTGGTTTTTAACCACAGATGAGAAGAACGTATTAACAATCAAGAATCAGGTGGTATACGAACTTCCAAGTACCGGCGGTTCTGGTATTTATCGATATACGATTGGAGGCGCATTGCTTATGATGGCTGCGGCACTAATCTTATATAAAAACAAATCCAAGGAGGTGCTGAATAAATAACAAAATGAGATTATGGTTTCAGCGACTTCCAAATCGCAAAAGTAAAGGGGAAACCAAGTAACGAGAGAAACTAATAATTAAGTAAGGGAAATCCTGGAAAGAAAAGGAGAGAGAGTATGAGTAAACTTAAAAAAATGTTATCAATGGTATTGGCAATGGTAATGATACTCGCTATGAGTATTCCGACATTTGCAGCAAATGGAAAAAACGAAGGAAATGCAGCAACAGGAACAGCATCCGATAAAGGAACAATTACAGTAAGTGGCGTAGAAGAAACTGGTGTTACAGTAAAAGCTTACCAGATTATTAAAGCAAAATATGAGAATGGCGGAAAGTTCTCAGGATATGAATCTTTATATCCAACTATTATTACAGATGTAACTGCTGATGATATTAAGGTAGACTCTGATCAGCTCGCTGACATTATCGATGCGAAAAAAGTTGCAGGCACAGAGTATGATATGACTAAATCAGGAACAACTTATACAGCAGAAGTTCCTGTAGGTTCTTATTTAGTTGTTATCTCAGGCGCTGAAAATAAAATTTATAACCCATTGGTAGTTTCTGTAGTATACAAAAACAAAGATGGAAAAACAGCAATGGATTTCAACGAAGTAGATGTTACAGATACAACAAATGCATGGGCTAAAGTAAGTGATACTCCTGATTTAGACAAAAAAATCGTTGAAGGCGAAAACAAAGTTAAGGGTAACACAGTAAACATTGGTGATACAGTAAATTATGAACTTTCAACAACAATTCCTTACTACGGTGGAAATTATCCGAAGTTCAACATCGTGGATAAATTAAACGGCTTAACTTATAAAGAAAACAGCCTGAAAGTTACAGCAGACGGTAAAGAATTAACAGCAGGAACAGATTACAAATTAACAGTAAATGAAGCAAAGAATGAAATTACAGTTGATTTTGTTGTAAATAATGCATATACACTGAATCAGTATCAGAGCAAAGCATTAGTTGTAACTTATGCGGCAACAGTAAATCAGGATGCAGCATTAAATGGTGTAGCAAATGTCAACGACGCTACTTTAAACTTCACAAAAGACTCTAAAGTAGATGGCAAAGATGGTTCTTCTAACGACAAAACTTATACTTACACATTTGATATTGACGGAACAGCAGATGGTTCTTTAACAAAAGAACTCATCACAAAAGTTGGAACAACTTCCAGCGAAGAGAAAGTAAAACTTGACGGTGCAGAATTTACTTTATACACAGATGCCGCTCTTAAAACTGTATATGGAACAGCATATCCGGAAAATAAACAGTTTAATGGTGTTGTAGTAACAGATAAAAATGGTCAGATGACCATGACAGGTCTTAAAGCCGGTACTTATTACTTAAAAGAAACAAAAGCTCCTAAAGGATACACATTAAATGATACCGTATACACAATCGTAATCGATGCTACAATCGACGAGACAACAGGTAAATTAACAGCTTGGTCTATTTCTGTAAATGGTGCTACTATTTCCGGCGACGACCATACTGTAAGATCTACTTTCACAGTAACTGATGATAAACCGGCAATCGAAAAAGTTGATAAAGTTGAAATCGTCAACACCAAGATTTCCAACTTACCATCTACAGGTGGTATCGGTACTACAATCTTCACAATCGGTGGTTGTGTAGTTATGATTGCAGCAGCAGGTTTATTCTTCGCAACTCGCAAAAAATCTGCTAAATAATGAAATAGAATAAGTAACAATTGAAATGCCTATTTTGTGAAAAAACCAGGGCGGCTCGCCCGCCTTGGTTTTTCATTTCACAGAAAATAGAAACCTGACAAAAAATACAACAATAAGGAGAGCCCGGATGAAGAAAAAAGTTACTACGATATTGATTATAATTATATTTTTAGCCGGTTTGTCCTTGCTGTTGTATCCCTTGGTTGCAAATCAGTGGAACAATCACAGGCAGAAGCAGCTGATATCCGGTTATGAAGAAGTAATCGCACAGAAAGAAAAAGATGGAGAAATTAATTATGAGCAGGAATGGAAAAATGCCGATGCGTATAATGATTCTCTTCAGCCATCCGTTCTTCCAGATTCTTTTGCAGTTGCAGAGGCTTCCGATGAAGAAAATTCTAATTATTTTTCTTGTTTGAACCTTAGTGGTGATGGTATGATGGGATATATAGAAGTGCCTAAGATTAATATTAAAATTCCCATTTATCATACAACAGAAGACGAGGTGCTTCAGAAAGCAGCCGGTCATCTTGAAGGAAGTTCACTTCCGGTCGGAGGCAAAGGAACACATGCAGTAATTTCTGCACACAGAGGACTTCCGAGTGCTACACTTTTTACAGACCTTGACAAACTTGAAGAGGGAGATCATTTTCTTCTCTACATACTAGATGACGTGCTTTGTTATGAAGTAGATAAAATTTCAGTCGTTGAACCAAAAGAGACGGATGATTTAGCAGTAGAGGCGGAAAAAGATTTAGTAACACTTCTTACCTGTACTCCTTATGGAGTGAACAGCCACAGACTTCTGGTTCGAGGACACAGAGAAGATTACGAGACAGCTGATATTGAAGAGGTGTCCACACCGCTTGGAGGAGTCAGTCTCCATACTAATTATGGGTTGTGGGTGGTTATCGGACTGGCAGTAACAGGAATCTTTATCCTTATACTTTATTGTTATGATAAAAAGAGAAAATCAAAGGAACAGTAGGGATGTATTATGAAGAGAAAAATTTCAGGTATTTTGTTTGGCTTAATGTTCCTGCTTGGATTTGCAATCTTGATTTATCCAACAGTTTCTAACCAGTGGAATACATACCGGCAGAATCAATTGATTTCATCTTATGAAGAGTTAATCGGAAAGATGGCAGAAGAGGATTTTACAAAGGAATGGGAAAAAGCGAATGCTTTTAATGATACGATTATCCATAACAATATATTTGGTGATGTTTTTGGAGAAAATGGAGACGATATTAAAAATACCGAATACTGGCAGATTTTAAATGTGGGAAATGACGGTGTCATGGGATATGTATCCATTCCAAAGATTAATGTAAAGCTGTCCATTTATCATGGAACAGCGGATGATGTGCTTCAGACAGGAATTGGTCACTTAAATGGAACCAAGCTTCCAATCGGTGGGGAGAGCACACACAGCGTATTGGCAGCGCACAGGGGTCTGCCGAGTGCCAGATTATTTACAGATATTGACCAGTTAGAACGTGGAGACATGTTTTACGTTCACGTTTTGGATGAAACGCTTGCTTATCAGGTTGACCAGATTTTAGATATGGTGGATAAGGATGACAATGAGACGCTTCAAAAGGCTCTCCAGATTGAAGAGGGTCAGGATTATGTAACGCTATTTACCTGTACGCCGTACGGTGTAAACTCTCACAGACTTTTAGTCCGTGGCACAAGAGTACCGTATAACGGAGAGGAAGAGATAGAATCTACAGCCGCAGAATCCATGTTGAAATCAATTCAGAATTACTACATGATTTATCTGATACTTGGATTATCGGTAACTTTACTTGTAATACTTTTGATGAAGTTCCTGATTAAACCTGGAAAGAAGAAACACAAAAAAGAATAAAAAAGAATAAGAAAGAACAAGAAAGACTTTTCAGTACAGGATAGTTACTTATCTGTTATCAGAGGGGAGGAAATGTGAAGATGAAGAAAAAACTAAAAAAAGGAAGCGCATTGGCTCTGGCTCTGGTGTTGACACTTTCCACCGTAGTAATGTCCAAAGTTCAGGCTGCTATCAGTATTGAAACTGACCGGCAGTGTTCTGTGAAATTTGAGCTGGATGCGGTTTATCCGGAACTTTCAGGGGAGAATATGACAATTCCGGTTCGCATGTATAAGGTAGCAGATGTGAATCAATATGGAGAGTATCAGACCTTAGCCGGATTTGAGGATTTGAAGCTGGATTCCATCAGCAGTAAGACCACAGCACAAGAATGGGAAGAGAAAGCCAAGAGTGCAGTGAAGGCAGTAGAAGAGAACCAGACAGAGGCAACAGCTTTTGATAATCTGATTGGAGGCAAGGGCAGTGTGGATGGGCTTTCAGTCGGAATGTATCTGGTAGAGGCAGAAGAAGTGCAGTCGCCATATTATACTTACAGTTTTACACCGTATCTGATTTCCCTGCCAAACAATCAGTATTATGTAACCGGAAGTGACGAGTGGCTTTACGATACATCAACAGGATTAAAACCAGACCAACAGGAACGATATGGTGACCTTGAAATCGATAAAACTTTAACTTCTTATAATGAGACGATGAAAGGTGCTTCGTTTGTATTTGATATTGAAGCGAAAGTAAATGGAGAAATCGTTTACAGTGATGTAGTTTCCATGGTATTTGATGGAACAGGCACAAAGAGTGTTGTGATAAAGGAACTTCCGGCGGGCGCAAATATAACGGTAACCGAAGTTTACAGTGGTTCAAGTTATGAGGCAACAGGAGAGGCAGAGCAGACCACTCAAATCGTAGCGGATGAAATGGTTTCCACAGCATTTGAAAATCAGTATGATGGTAAATTAAACGGAGGTTCAAGTGTTGTCAATCATTTTGAATTTACTCCAAATGAGAAAACAGCAGATGACCAGAAACAGTCAGCCGAAGATGGTGTCTGGGACTGGGAACAGCAAACGGACAGTACACAGGCACAGGAATAAGGGGAGGGGTTAAGCAATGAAGAAAAAGTTGAATAAGAAAACGCTTTGTCTGACTGCTGCAGCTCTTACACTTACCGCAGGGCTTTCTGTAGGAAGTGCCATGGCTTACTTTACCACTTATGTAACAGCACAGGGTGGACAGGAATTAAGTCTTGGATTTACCGAGGTTATTCCGGATGAAGAGGTCAGTGATTGGACGAAGCATATCAAAATTGAAAATACCGGTGATTACGAATGTTATGTAAGAGTAAAAGTATTTGCCGGAAGCCAGTATCAGGAAGGACTGGTCTACTCCGATGAGAGTGGAAAATGGACGCCGGAGGATGACGGATATTATTACTATTCTGATGTTATAGCACCTGGGGCAAAGAGCGAAGAATTATTGGTAAAAATCAGTAACATGAACCTTCCAAAAGATTTTAATGTAATTGTTGTTTCAGAATGTACACCTGTTATCTTAGATGCAGAGGGAAATCCAAGTGCAGACTGGACAAAGAAAGCAGATGTTGCGCAGACTGAGGAGGTGGGTGAGTAATGAAAAAGAAGAAAAAATCCTTTTCTGTAAAGCCCGTTTTCCTGTTTGCGGTGGCCGGACTTTTAATTCTTGGCAGTACCGTGGGAAGTACAAGAGCGGCACTGACTTATTACAGTGAGAATTATGCAGTGCAGGCAGAGGTTTCAAAGATTGGTATCAGCCTTTTAGAAAATGGTGAAATAATCAGTAAGAGAGATTACAACAAGGATAATCAGTGGGTTGAAGAACATGGAGAACTTCTTAAAAATCTGGTTGGAAAAGATGAGAAATTTGCGCTTGGAAAAGCTTACGATGAAGCCTTAACCGTACAAAACAGCGGCTCGATTGATACATTTGTAAGGGTCATTCTTACAAAGAGCTGGACTGACGCAGACGGAAATAAAAATACCAGACTTTCTCCGGATTTGATTGATTTAAATCTGCTCACAGACAATGGCTGGGTGATTGATGAGAGTGCAACAACAAGAGAGCGTACCGTACTTTATTATACCAGGCTTTTGCCGGCAGGAGAAAGCGCTCCGGCAATTAGTGATACATTAACAGTTGACCCTTCTATCGGAACAAAGGTAAAGGAACAGGTGGTTTCCGAAGAAGAGGGCAAGAAGACCATCAAAACCATTTATGAATACGATGGATATCATTTTACGATTGATGCAGAAGCCGATGCCGTACAGACCCACAATGCACAGGATGCAATCAAGAGTGCATGGGGGATTGATGTGACAGTCTCAGAAGACGGAAACAGTATCAGCTTACAGTAGCCACAGGAGGTGCACGATATGTTAAAAAAGAATATTTTGTGCCTGGTCATGGCGGCTGTTATGACATTTGGCACGGTAACAACTGCGAAAGCAGAAGAGATTACAAGTAGTAAAGACTGGACGGTAGATTTTAAGAATGATAAGCTAAACAGTAACTTTAGCTCAAAAGAGATCGCAGAAGAAGTTTATGGAATGCTTCCTGGTGACACCATGAAAATTGGTGTGAAAATTAAAAACTCAGAAAGCATTCAGACAGACTGGTATATGTCCAATGAAATCCTAAAGAGTCTGGAAGATGAAAGTCAGGCGGAGAATGGAGCTTATACTTACAAACTTTCTTATAAAGATGTTTCCGGTAAAGAAACCGTACTTTATGACAGTGATACGGTAGGTGGAGAGGATAAGAAAAGCGGAGAAGAAGGTCTTCATCAGGCAACTAATTCCATGGAAGATTATTTCTATCTGGATCGTCTGGATAAGAATGAAACCGGAACAGTTGAATTAGAGGTCGGACTTGAGGGTGAAACTCAGGGAAATGCATATCAGAATACACTTGCAAAATTACAGTTAAATTTTGCAGTTGAAAAAGTTTCCAAAAAGACAAAAGTGGAAAAGGGTAAAAATAAAGTAGTCAAAAAGACAATGACCGGAAAATCTTCGACAATCCGAAAAACAGCGGTGACAAGTCCAAAGACCGGTGATACCATGCATGCATTATTGTTTAGTGCGATTGCACTGGTGAGTGGAATTGTGGTATTGATTATCGCGGTTTTGGCAGTAAAGAGACGTCGCGAGGATGAGAAAGGGGAGTGAGGACAGTGAAGAAGTTAAGACAGATTTTAACTTTTGTAGTGGCTTTCAGCATGATGTTTCAGTGTTCTCTGCTTTCTGTTTTCGCAGATGACGAATATACTTATACCGTTACATTCTATGCCGGAAATCAAGGTACATTTGCAGACGGAGCAGGTAAGATTGTGATGAGCAATCTAAAATACGGAGCTTTCGTATCTTTCGATGTACAGAAAGATGGTGTGGTAACGTTAAATAACAGCGATAAATATTATGTAAAAGGGCTTCGTAAGAGTGGACGTGATAACAGTGAAACCGATGAATTAGAAGCTTCGAGATACAGTGTTACGGTAAAAGGCGATGCCGATTATGTAGTTGCTTATGGAATCAAAGGAAATCAGGTTGCTTATACAGTCAATTATCAGGATGCAAATGGAAAGGAACTGCTTGCAAGCAATACCTATTATGGAAATGTGGGTGACAAACCGGTAGTTGCTTATCAGTATGTGGAAGGATATACTCCTCAGGCATTAGCGCTTACAAAGACGTTATCAGAAAATTCCGCAGAAAATGTATTTACCTTCCGTTATACGCCGATTGGTACAACAGTTGTAACGATTCCGGGAGAGACAACAACTGTAACAACAGTTGTTCCGGGAACAACAAATGTGGAAACAATTACAGTACCGGCTACGACATCCGCAGGAACAACAACAGGAACAGGCACAACAGGAACAGGTACAACCGGTACGGGCACAACCGGTACAGGAACAACGGGTACAGGAGCTGGTACAACGACAGAAACCGGAACAGGCACAGATGCCGGTACAACGACTGATACGGACGCCGGAACGGCAGGAACAACAGAGACCGATACAACGACTGATACAGACGCAGGAACAGATAGTACTCAGGATACCCAGACAATTGAAGAAGACCAGACTCCACAGGGAACACAGGAGATTCAGGATTTAGACGAAGATGAGACTCCTCTTTCCAGAGACGCAGATATAAATCAGGGGAAAGTGAAAAAAGGCTTTCCTGTTGCAGCAGGTGTTGCGATTGGCATCTGTGGGGTTGCAGTACTTGCAGGAATGGGTGTATTATTAAAGAAATACATGGCTAAAAAGAAATAAGCACACAACATGACGAAAGGACTTATTGGTCTTGAATACAAAAAAAACAAAAAAAAGCCCAGTGGCTGCTGCGTGCAGTGCACTGGGCACTGCTTTATTAATTTTATTAATTGTAATCTGCCTGCCGCTTACCGTACCAAAAGCATTTCATTATCATGTTTATACAGTAATCAGTGGAAGTATGGAGCCGGCGATTCCAACAGGAAGTCTGGTTTATATTAAAGAGATGGAGCCAAAGGATGTTCAGGTAGATGATGTGATTGCATTTTATGGAACAAAGGATGCGGCTTCTATTATTACGCACCGCGTTGTGGAAAATCGTGTACTGATGGGTGAATTTATCACAAAAGGTGATGCTAATGCAACAAAAGATATGAACCCGGCGCCGTATGATAATTTTATTGGAAAGGTTGCTTATTCGATTCCAAAAGTCGGAGGGATTGCACTTGTGCTGACTGGAGTTTATGGGAAAATTCTGGCAGGAGGAGCAATTTTAGGAGCAGTGATTCTGCATGGAATTGCCTCTGTGATAAACTCGAAGCGGGAAAAAGATGAGGATGAGGCAGAACACTTATCTGAAAAGAAAGAATAGAAAAGATAAGGATGAAAATCAGGAAAAAGGATGCAGAGCGAAAAAGTCTGCACCCTTTATTAAGTTAAAGATTAAGAATTGTACCTTATTTGCAAGTGTGTTATGATGAAAATAGCAAAAAGGCTAAGATAAAGGAAATAAAGGAGATAGAGTTAAAATGAATCGTATTGGAATTATCGGTGCTATGGAAGAAGAAGTAGCAATGTTAAAAGAGCAGATGAAGGATGTAACGGTAAAGGAAAAAGCTGCAATGGAATTTTTCCATGGAACATTAAATAAAAAAGAAGTTGTTGTGGTTCGTTCCGGAATCGGAAAAGTAAATGCCGGAATCTGTGTACAGATTTTAGCAGATGATTATCAGGTGGATGCAGTTATTAATACCGGAATTGCAGGTTCTTTAAAAGCAGAAATCAACATTGGAGATATTGTACTTTCCACAGACACGATGTATCATGACATGGATGCAACAGAATTTGGGTATCCGATTGGACAAGTTCCGCGTATGGATGTTCATGCTTTCCCGGCAGATGAAACTTTACGAAAACTGGCAAAGACAGCCTGCGAGAAAGTAAATCCGGAAATCAGTGTATTTGAGGGAAGAGTCGTAAGTGGTGACCAGTTTGTGGCAGATAAGGCTCTGAAAAATCAGATTATTGAGAGAACCAATGGCTGGTGTACAGAGATGGAAGGAACAGCAGTCGGACAGGCAGCGCATTTAAATAAAATACCATACCTGATTATCCGGGCGATTTCTGACAAAGCAGATGACAGCGCACAGGTGGATTATCCGACTTTTGAAAGACAGGCAATTTTACATTCTGTCAAACTGGTAGAGGAACTGCTTCTCATGCTGTAAAACTGAAATTTGAACGCAGATAAGCGGATTGCGAATGTCCGCTTTGCCTGGTGGGTGTGACAAAATTCGAGGCATGGATGACTGAATTTGTCGTACGATTTTTGTTTTCAAACAGACAGCTCTGCTATATAATGGTCTCATAAAGATGCAGAAGAGGTGCATCGGACTAGGAGGGTTGTCTGTGGAATTGTTTTATTACGGAATCTGGCTTTTTGAGCTGGTAAGTATCATCACCATGCTGGTGGTTTACAAAAGCAACCGTGGAGTCTTAAAGGATTTACAGCAGATTCCAAAGGTCAAGAACAGATGGCTGCAGGCGTATCTGCAGGAATTTCAGAGGGATACGCAGAATCACATAACGATACACAATCCGTCGGTTTATATGGCAAGACGGCTGAGAGAACGAAAGATTGGGAAGATTTCCGTAAGAATGCTAAAGGGATTTTCCTGGACAGCTTTTGTTCTCTCTTTTTTTGTATCTGCAGTTGGCGTATGGCAAGTGAGAGGGACAGGCATTATGACACTTTCGTTTCCGTTTGTGAAAAGTTTCATGCCGGCTATGGAGGGGCTGATTGGAACAACTGTGGTGCTTGGTGCAGTAAATGGAATGCTGCGCCTGATTTTTTCTATTGCCTATCAGGAGGAGATGATAGAGACGAATCTGCTGGATTATATGGAAAATGAAAAGGATTCGGCAGGCAGAATTGTGAAGATAGAACCGCCCATTGCAAATGAGGCGAAAAAGGCTGCTGCAAAAAAAATGAGCAGGAAGGCGCGCAGTAAGGCGAGACAGCAGGAGCAGAAGCTCAGGGAAGAACTTTTACGAGCGCAGAAAGAGCGGGCAAGAAACGGAGGCAGGGAGAGTCCGTCTGCGGTACGGAGTCAGCAGCAGAAAATGGAACAGGTGGAAGCGAGGATTCGGGAAGCTGCGCTTACGGATGAACGCTATCGGCATCTTTTAGATGAAGAGGAGGAGAAGATTGTAAAAGATGTGATTAAAGAGTTTTTGAGTTAGAATAGATTTCATTTAGGAGAAAAGGGCAGGGGCATATCGAAAGCGATGTGTCCCTGTTTTTGGTCGTAAGAGAACTGGTCTGACTTTAATTAATAAATTATCTCTCTTCTAATGAATTATCCTGAGTTAGCCCTCTTCAATTACTTCAATGGAGAGATAGTCAAAATCAAGTTCCTCAATGAAGTTATCCTGCGTAAAGCGGGTTTTTGAATGACGCTGAAAATCTGTGATGTTGGATTCGAGCCAGATTGGTTTTTCAAGGTCAAATTCCAGACAGATAAAATTGAGTCCGGAGAAAATTTTATGAGTTCTGCTTGAAGCTGATTCATCACAGATAACCGTGCTTTTTAAAATACGTGCGTCTTTATAGATACATCCCATTAATCGAAACATAGTAATTTTCCTTTCGTGCATAAGTGTTGGTGCGCTTTCTGTTTTTGCCAATTTCGAAACATAGTAACATAGATTTACATTGTTGTCTTAAAACAGTATAAGAAAGAAAAAGATTTCTGTAAAGAAGAAAAAAATTGGAATTTTACAAGAAAAAAACGCACAAACTTGCTCTAAAACAGGTCTTACCAATCAAAATTGTGCAATATGCATATTTTGAAGAAGGGAAATTCGGCAGAATGACAATGGCGAAATTTTCGTTGGAGAGGCTAACTAAGACTTGTGATAATATTTGTTTAATTGACCTATGGAAAAATGTGTGTGGTCAGTGGTATACTGATAGCAGTTGAAAACGAGACAAAAACGTTTAAAACAGCAGAACAAGCGTGGAAAACGAAACATAAGCGTGAAAACGTAACAATTAGGAGGAAGAGAACAATGGCAAGTTTATCATTACAGCATATTACAAAAAAATATCCAAATGGTTTTGAAGCAGTTAAAGATTTCAACCTTGAAATCGCAGATAAAGAATTCATCATCTTCGTAGGACCTTCAGGTTGTGGTAAATCTACAACACTTCGTATGATTGCAGGTCTGGAAGAAATTTCCGGTGGTACATTAAAAATCGGTGACAAAGTTGTAAACGATGTAGAACCAAAAGACAGAGATATCGCAATGGTATTCCAGAACTACGCTCTGTACCCACACATGACAGTATACGATAACATGGCATTTGGTCTGAAGCTGCGTAAGATGCCAAAGGCTGAAATTGATAAACGAGTAAGAGAAGCGGCAAGAATTCTTGATATTGAACATTTGCTTGACAGAAAACCGAAGCTGCTGTCCGGCGGACAGAGACAGCGTATTGGCATTGCAAGAGCCTTAGCTGTAAATCCGGAGTTCATCATTGCCGATGAGCCGGTATCCGCTCTGGACGTATCCATTCAGGCCCAGATCTTAAACCTGTTAATGGATCTGAAAGATGAGTTTAATTTCTCTTATCTGTTTATTGCACATGACTTATCAGTTGTACGCCACATCAGTGACAGACTGGGCGTTATGTATCTGGGAAGTATTGTGGAAATGGGAGATAAACACACCCTTTTCACCAATCCGGTACATCCGTATACCAAGGTGCTGTTTGCAGCAGTTCCTACTGTAGGCGAAAAGCCGCTGGTTCAGTGAATTGATGCAAAGGGAGAGATCCCAAGCCCTGTAAACCTTCCAAAGGGCTGTTATTTCAGCG
>OGMH01000235.1_pt1 | contig 40904 bp, 36 predicted proteins | sample 1573191 | NCBI WGS metagenome assembly OGMH01 (sample SAMEA2581978, study PRJEB24529) | metagenome | biome: Human gut stool | place: China | collected 2011 | reverse complement strand
AATTTAAACAAATTATTAATATGAATTCCGTTGCATTTGTAACTTGAATTCAGCAATTAAAAAATGAAAGGAATCAGATTTTCAAAATTCTGCTAATAGATAAAACAAAGCCTCTTGTCTATTTACAATATTTAGCATAATATTGAAGGATTTATTTTTAGGATTAATAATATTTCCAATGAAATCTCATATCTATCTTTTATAAATTCATAATAAATTTCACTTTTCAATAAGACCTCATTTCTTATCATCACCAAATATTACAATCTACTTTAATAAATGACTTACAAATTTTCATCCTATATCTTTTTTATAAATACATCTTTGACAAGTAGGAAGTATAACCTTCAATCAGTATATTTAAATAATATCACTCTGTTTCTTAAAACACAAAAAGACTGTTCCACTTTGAAACAGTCTTTTTGTGTCAAGGTTAAGTTGAAATCAAACTATTGAGGAAAAATAATTTGATAACGACCACTCAAATGCATAAACGCAAACAAACGCAACAACCCGTCATAATATTTATCCAGATATCCGTCTTCATAAGGTACATGTTTTGCTTCCCACAGCTGTTTGACAAATTCTTCGCATTTCACATCCGTACAAACCAACGACACCGCCGCAGCTGTAGCCACAAGACCCAATGAATGACGCAACTGTTTATATTCACCCGCCTGCAAGACTTCCTTCACCGGACTTCCATCTACATTATACTGGTCTTTAAAATCATAAAGTCCCTGACCATACAGAAAAATAAGAAAAAGAAGCCACCCCGATACAGGGCAGCTCCTTTCTCAAAACATGTCACGATTAATTAGCGGAATTTCCATGCATATTCGTATTGGTAGAAAGTTCAGTAGAAGGTATCGGCACACGTAAATGACGCGAATAATCAAACACCTGCGTACCTGTCAGATTAGTCTGTTCCACCTGAAGCGCATTTTTATTTTTCAAGTTATTCAGCACAATACTCTGATCCGGATCATTCGGATTATTGTACCATCTCATCAAATTAAAGAATCTCCAGCCTTCCCAATATAACTCTACAGAATATTCATGTTTCAGAATTCGGCGTACAGAATTTAACTCCATTCCTTCGCAAATAACATCTCCATTACTTCCTACAACTCGACCAACCACAGGTTTCTGCTGAAGTAACTCATCCACAGTGGGCAATGTATTGCCTTTCAAATAATCATTACCTAAATCGGCTTCAGTTGTATTGAAAGCTTCCGTATTCTTATTCGCACGATCACGCACCCTTTGAATGTATTTTTTAGCCGTTGCTTCATCATTATCAGCTTCCAAACAGCATTCTGCATACATCAATAAAATATCAGAATAGCGGATAAGACGATCATTAATACCACTCTGTTCTTTGCTTCTCACTTGGTCAAGACTATACTTACGACATCCGAACCATTTTCCTCTCCATTCATCAAATGTATCTCCAGAGAACAGCACTTCATAAGGAATCCAGTTACCAGATTTACCCAAGAAATTACAGCCGCCTGGTATATACATACCTAAATAAGCACGAGGATCTATAATCTTTCCTGACGCATCACGTTCAAACTCATTATATAGCGCTAAAGAAGGCTGTCCATTCCACCATCTGGCAGACTCTGTAGAGTTTGGCGCACTCATTTCCAATTCACGAATTGTATTTTGTCCGGTTACTACCCAGTCATTCAGGTCACCATTAGCAGCAGGGTTAAATCCGTCTGTTTCTACACTTTGACAGAACTGTACTTCAAATAAAGATTCAGCATTATTTTCATTATCTTCAGTCGCATTATCACGATAATTATCCATTAAAGAATATTGATGAGAGTCGATAATTTGCCACAATACATCCTTTGCTAAAGCCCATTCGGCATCTCCAGCTTTTGCAGTTCCATCCAAAATCGGACGAGCCATATACGTTTTTGCCAAAAAGGCGAGTGCAGAACCTTTTGTAGCACGACCTTCATTTTCAGTTCCTTCGTACGACCAGTCTGAAAGCAAGTTTGCAGCATCCTGAAAATCTTTTACCATACGCTGGTAGATTGCACCCGGTTCAGCAGGCGGCAACATGTAATCTCCTTCACCGGTAGTCACATAATCACGGTCAGGAATTTCATCTCCCCAGAAATAAACCAGATAGAAACGACTCAAACCTCTCAAGAATATAGCTTCACCTTTCAGTCTGTCATATAATTTTTTATCATCTTCATTATTCAAATCAAATGCTCCATCCTGATTTGCCTCTAATTTCTCGAGTGCAAGATTAGCTGCATACTGTAACACGTACAAATCCTGATAACACGTTGATACACTACCCAAATCCGCATTTACGTTGTATTGAGACAATCTTGCCGTTTCTGGTTCACCGGCAGCAGCTCCACTTGTAAACACATATTCATCACTACGTGCATTCAGCATAAATGGCATCCATCGAGCCCATCCGCCAGCTCTTTGAAGAATGTTGTATGCACCATTAACTGCATATGTCAAATGTTCTTTCGTATTATAATATGTAGCTTCGTTATCTGCTGAAGGATTATTAAAATCCATGTCAGGCTCACATGAACTCATTGTCATTAATAAAGAGCCCAAACAAATACCCATATATGTTTTAATATGTTTCATAAAATTCCAATATTTCATTATTACTTAAAATGTCAACTGCAAACCAGCAAAGAACTCACGATTTGCCCAATATGTATCTCCAGAGTAGTAATATGCTCCATCTACACCACGATTCAAAGTAGAACCATTATTGGGGACTTGCGGGTCAAACATAGAATATCCTGTAATAGTGAACGGATTCTTTACACCCAGATACAAACGTAAAGATTCAATGTGTGCTTTTGAAATCAATGCTTTGTCAAAAGTATATCCCAAGGTAATACGATTGCAACGGAAATAAGAACCATTTTCAATAAAATAATCAGATGCCATAGTATGATTACCATTCGGGTCATTAAGTACGGCACGCGGTACATTCGTATTCACATTAGCAGGCAATGTGATTGTTTGACCACCAGCTGTTGTAAAGGTCACATCTTCTGCACGGAAGCGGTTATTCATATCAGCCATCTGATTCTTTGCTGCATAACCACCCATCAACTCTGTCTTCCAGTTATTATAAATCTGGTTTCCAAAGTCACCTTGCCACAACATTGAAAAATCAAATCCTTTATATTCTGCCGTAATATTCAAACCAAAAGAGCAATTCGGTAAAGAAGAACCGATAAATGTCTTATCGTCATCCGTAATTTGTCCGTCACCGTTTACATCTACATATTTCAAATCTCCGGCAGCTGCAGAAGGCTGAAGACGTTCTCCCTTGCTGTTTACATAGTTAGCGGCCTCTTCATCTGTACGGAACAAACCATCTGTCTTATATCCCCAGAATTGAGCTACCGGCTGTCCAACTACCGTCATTGTCACATTACCCGTACTACAAGCACCACCGGCAAGTGAAGCATTGTCACCCAAACTTGTTACTTCATTCCGATAAAGAGAGAAATTAGGAGAAATAGTCAATTTCACATCCCCAATCTGCTCACGATAAGTAGCTGAAAGTTCGATACCCCAGTTCTTCATGCTACCCACATTAGAATACATGGTATTGATATTACCTGTTGATTTAGGTAACTGTACGGCAAGCAACATATCGGTTGTCTTACGATTATAATAATCGAATACCAAGCTGAATTTATTATTAAACATATCAAGGTCAAAACCTACACCTGCATCTCTGGTTGTTTCCCATGATAAATCTGGATTAGCAAAATTTTCAATCAATGGGGCAGATGCATTAGAAGCAGTTCCCTCAGGATTAATCTGGTTAGGACCAAAAGTATAATATCTGTTGTCGGTTACCACTACTGACTGATAATCATACCGTCCAACCGCATTGGCACTACCAATCCAACCCAATGTGGCACGAAGTTTCAAGTTGTTCAACCAACTGGAAGTGGCATCTTTCATCCAAGATTCTTCGCTTACTCTCCAACCTACAGAGAATGATGGGAAATATCCCCAACGATTGCCTTTCTTGAACTTAGAAGATTCATCTGCACGGAAATTGGCGGTAATCATATATTTGCTGTTGTATGAATACATCACTCTGGCCAGATAAGAAAAATAAGCTTCGTTATACTGTGAACTCGTGATGTTCTGACTGTCCGGGAAACGACTTTCCGGACCAAAATCTGCATATTCATTGCTACGACCAGAAATACCCGTAGACCATCCGTCAAATTTTTCTGATACCACACCTAAAACTCCCGACAAAGTGTGTACGTCATTAAAGGTCTTATCGAAAGTCAACAAGTTTTCAATAATCTCATGTCCGCTTCCTCCTTTTGTTGTACTCTGTGAATTATATGACTGTCTTCCATTAGCGGTTCCAAGATCATGTTCCGGAATGAGAGTGGCATCATTGTTTCTGGCAAATGAATAGGTATAAGTCAAACGGTATTTCAACCAGTCAAAAATCTTTATTTCTCCAAAAATACTTCCCAATGCACTGATGGATCGATTGCGAAGCTTTTCATTTCTTAAGAACCAGATCTGGTTGACCAAGTCATTTCCGTCACGTCCATTGTTACCAGTCAAGAAGAAACTACCATCCTCATTATACACTGGAAGGTTGGAAGGAGTCTGTAAAGTATTCATCAAAGAGGCACCCGTAAATCCATTTGTTCTGCTATAATTGGCAAATATACGACCACCGTAAGTAAAACGCCCTACAGTTCCTTCTACATTGGCATAGATGTTATCCGCTTTCACATCTTCCGTATGCATCTTATCATCATTGTCTGCATGTGTGGCACCAATACGATAGCTGGCATATTTACTACCTCCACTTACTGACAAGTCATATTTCTGATAGTTTGTATTGCTAAAATATTCATCCCACCAGTCTGTGCTACCAAGCGGACTACTTGGATTTGCCACACCTGTCGGAACTGTTTTATTCCATGTGCCATTGGCAATTGCAGTAGCATCAGAAGAATTATAGTAAAGTTCATTTACGTAAACTGCATAATCATACGGATTAAGCATATCTACTTTGCTGGTGTTTGAACCAAAACCGGCATACGCATTAAAGCTAACTTTCGGTTTTCCTTCTGCTCCTTTCTTTGTAGTAACCACAATCACACCATTGGCACCACGCACACCATAAATTGCACATGAAGCCGCATCCTTCAAAACCTGGATAGATTCTATTTCATTATCATTAGGAATGTTTCCTGATGCATCAATGATACCATCTACCACCCACAACGGATCTGTACTACCTGTAATTGAAGAGGTACCACGAATACGAATCTTTCCACCTGACACATTCACACCGGCAGTACTTCCTTGCAAAGCATCTGTAATACCTCCCGGAGATTTTAAAACTTCCTTCGGACTCAATGTGGCAATAGCAGAAGTCAAATCTTCCTTTTTCTGTGTACCATAACCTACTACGACCACATTATCGAGTAATTGTGTATCTTCTGTTAATGTTACAGTTAAATCAGTTTTACCTGCAACCGCGATTTCCTGAGTTTTATATCCTACAAAAGAAACGACTATAACAGAATTGGAAGGCAAATTTAAAGTAAAACCTCCTTCAAAGTCTGTAATTGTACCATTGGTTGTACCCTTTTGAAGCACACTTGCACCTATAACAGATTCCCCAGCTCCATCTTTCACAATACCTTTTACGGTAATATTTTGTGACAAAGCCCATAAAGGAATCATACAAAACAACATGAATAGCCATATCAGGCGTAATCTAAATAAGTTTTTCATCATATTTGTATGTTTAATAGTTAATAAATTGTTTATCTTATAATTTCTTCATAGCAATTTCTGCTTACACAAAAATCTCACAACACAACTAAAGTTCTTGCTGACCATTAACATATTAGAAATCAATAAAAAACATTCGTTGTTAAATACTTTCCAAATCAAAAAACCTTATTTTTATAGAGAAGCACATATATGCAGTTTCTCAAATAAAACGGGGGTGTTGCCTAGTATCTCCATTCTTTTTCATTCTAGTGTCCATACGCATTTTTCATTTAAGATTACACATTTATGAATCATTTAACTCTTTGCAAATGTAGTTATTAAAGGATAAATAGAATTATACCGTATTACCAACACCTATATTTTATGTTACATCATTATCTTGTGTGTAACATTTTCTATGTTCCATGATACATTTAGGTTATACAACATAAAAAAGAAGGATATAACCTTATTTTAGTCCCTCAAATTCCCATAAAAAAGAAGCGCCCTTGTGTCACATATCAAACACAAAGGCGCTCGGCTCCAAACGCAAGTACATTTCGATTAAAACGCCTTTGCGTTTCAACTAAAACGCAAGTGCATTTAAAACAAAACGCAAGGACGTTTGATTTGAAACGTCCTTGCGTTTTTGTTTATAAAAGAAACCACCGTAATAAATCACTATTCCGCAAGCGTTTTTCCCTTCCTACGAGAATAAGCCAAATGTTTCGGACTGCCAATCAGCTGAGCTGTATAAATGCCGGTATGACCGGAGAAAAGATAAGCTACTACACAAGCTATGCCTAAATAAAGACCTGGCTCTGCCCCGAAAAGTTCAATTCCCATCAGCGTACAAGCAATAGGGGTATTGGTTGCTCCGGCAAACACTGCCACAAAACCAATGCCAGCCAATAGCCCCATCGGAAGGGGTACCACAGCCGACAACGCACTGCCTAAGGTAGCTCCCACAAAGAACAGAGGAGTAACTTCACCTCCCTTGAATCCGACTCCAATAGTGAAGGTCGTAAACAGAATCTTCAGCAGAAAATCATACCACATCTGCTGCTCCGTGAACGAAGCCACAATGGTAGGTACACCCAAACCGATATATTTCGCCGTTCCCATCATCCAGACAGCTGCAGCGATCACAAGCCCTCCTATCAGCGGACGGAAAGGCGGATAACTGATGCGCTTGGCCATTCCTGACCAAAAACCGATGGAACGTGAAAACAGCATGGCTGCCAACCCGAAAAGAATACCTGTGCCAATAGTCCACAACAAATTGGATGCATCTGGAAAAGGAACTTCAGAAACTACATAATGCGTATGCTCCACTCCCCACGCATGACAAACCATACTGGCGACGGCAGCCGAAAGAAAGCTCGGCAAGATGGCCTCGTAACGCATGCGTCCCACTACAATGACCTCCAAGCCAAAAACAGCTCCAGCCAATGGGGTACCAAATACAGAAGCAAAACCTGCACTGATTCCGATAGCTACCATCAGACGATGATCTCTGCGACGCATACGGAACAGACGGGAAAACTGGTCGGCTATGGCTCCTCCCATCTGTACCCCGGTGCCCTCTCGTCCGGCAGAACCACCGAACAAATGAGTTAATACAGTTCCGATATATACTAACGGAGCCATACGGAAAGGAATAATGTCATGTGGTGAACGGATTTCCTCAATCAGGTAATTGTTTCCCCGGGAAGCCGTTCCTGCCCAATAATGATACATCAAGCCGATAAGCAAACCGGCCACTGGCAAAAGAGCAATTATCCAAAGATGGTGTTCGCGATACTGTGTAGCCCACTCCAGAGATACCAACAGCAAGGCAGAAGCCGCCCCAATACAAACCCCTGACACAACTGAAAGGAAAAGCCACTTACATAAATAAAGGAGTAACGGAAGCTGTTCAAACTTCCACCAGTAATTCTGATTTCTTAAAGTCTTCATATTTTTCTAAGTTTTCTTGTATCCATATCTCAAGTTTTCGCAAAAACCAAAGCCAGAACTCTTTCACATAGCATGGATACAGACATAGCCCTCCCTGCCGGCCTAAAAAAGAGACCTGCTCCGGTAGGAACTATCAGCTACTTCATTAGCGGTTTATCACAGGGAAGTTCCATTCCCTTGATTCGAAAATCGGCTGCAAAGATATAATAAAATCCACAAACATAAAAAAAACTGTTCCCCGACTCTCGTCGGAGAACAGCCACAACACAAACACAAAATAAAACACGACAAAACTACTATGCAAAAATACAACTCTCTGCTTTCATTTCAGATGAAAATCAGCTGCCGTTCATTATCTATATCACATACACAAGAACCACAAGAGCTGTATATTACATGTAACGTTCATAAAATATCTTTAGTTCAGTATTTTTTATTTTATTAAGAATTCAAATTACATGATACCTTTTTCACGGAGGTGAACCTGCCAATTCCATGCAGAACGCAAGGTATCTTCGATAGAAGTTTCAGCTTTCCATCCTAATTCAGAGTTTGCATAAGAAGGATCGGCCCAAACTTTCACAATATCACCTGCACGACGAGGAGCAATCTGATAATTCAGTTTCACGCCGGTAGATTCTTCAAACTTGTGAATCAGCTCCAATACAGAAAGACCACGACCAGTACCAATATTAAATACTTCTACTTTATCTTTCTGCTTGTCTTCCAAAATACGGTTCATGGCAATTACGTGTGCTTTTGCCAAATCTACCACGTAAATGTAGTCACGGATACAAGAACCGTCAGGAGTATCATAATCATCACCGAATACGCTCAGTTTTTCACGGATACCCATTGCAGTCTGAGTAAGATATGGAATCAGATTCTGCGGTACTCCAAGCGGAAGTTCACCGATTAAGGCAGTTGGATGTGCACCAATCGGATTGAAATAACGCAACATTACAGCATGAATAGGAGAACCAGAAGTAATTGTATCACGAATAATTTCTTCGTTAATCTGCTTCGTATTACCGTATGGAGATTCTGCTTTCTTAATAGGAGCAGCTTCTGTTACAGGCAATACATCCGGCTGACCGTATACCGTACAAGAAGAAGAGAAAATAATACCTTTTACTCCATGTTTCGGCATCAGCTCCAATAAGTTAATCAAAGAAACCAAGTTGTTACGATAATACAGCAACGGTTTCTGAACAGACTCACCTACAGCCTTGCTTGCTGCAAAATGAATGATTCCCTGGATACCAGGATATTTAGTAAATACGTTATTCAGACCTTCGTAGTCAAGACAATCTACTTTTTCAAAAGCCGGGCGCACACCTGAAATCTGTTCGATGCTGTCCACTACATCAGCGCGCGAATTGGAAAGATTGTCTACAATTACCACTTCGTAACCGCTATTCTGCAATTCAACCACAGTATGAGAACCAATGTATCCGGTTCCACCTGTCACGAGAATTCTTTTTTTCATAACACTAAGGTTTATCTTATATTTAACTCCTTTATTAAAGTCATTTACTATATCTCTACAAAAGTAGAAAAAAGGATTGAAATGTCCATGTACCTCCCATTAAAAAATTTAAAAAGTGTTACCCACCACGTGATGGATAACACTTTTACAATAAGTAACTGCCAAAAGACAGGATTAATTCAAGCCAAAAAGTACTGCCAGGCCTTTATCTACGCCTGAGAAGCCCATGAATGCCATAGCCAGCAAACCTGCTGTAACCAGTGCAATGCTCATTCCTCTCATACCTTTCGGAATGTTTACCAGGCTCAACTGCTCGCGAATACCGGCAAACACAATCAGCGCCAAAGCAAATCCTAATGCGGTAGAGAAGGCATATACTACTCCAGTCAGCAAATCATAGTCTTTCTGGATTACCAGGATAGTCACACCCAGAATACAGCAGTTAGTTGTAATCAAAGGCAGGAACACTCCCAGTGCCTGATACAAAGAAGGAGAAACCTTTTTCAAGATAATTTCTACCATCTGAACCAATGCGGCAATGACAAGGATAAAGGCTATAGTCTGCAAATATCCCAATCCGAAAGCGTCCAATACAAACTTCTGAATAACATAGGTCACGATGGTGGCCAGCGTCAACACGAAAGCTACCGCTGCTCCCATACCCATGGCAGTTTCCACTTTCTTGGAAACTCCCAAGAACGGACAGATACCCAAGAATTGTGACAACACCACGTTGTTCACAAAGATTGCGGTAATAAATATCAATATATATTCCATATCTTTCTATTTTTAAGGGTTATGCTTTTTTCAAGCGGTTTACAATCGCAATAAGGTATCCCAATACGATGAATGCACCAGGAGCCAATACGAAAATCAGCATTCCGTAATCTTCCGGCATAATGGCAATGTTAAACAATTTGCCAGTTCCCAGGAATTCACGTACACCACCCAGTAAAGTCAAGGCAATGGTAAATCCAAGTCCCATACCCAAGCCATCAAAGAAAGAAGACAAAGGGTTATTCTTAGCCGCAAACGCTTCAGCACGTCCCAGCAAAATACAGTTCACCACAATCAACGGAATGAACAATCCCAATGTAGCGTACAATGCCGGTACGTATGCCTGCATCACCATCTGAAGCAAGGTTACGAACGAAGCAATTACCACCACAAAAATAGGAATACGTACCATGTCGGGCACCAGATTCTTAATCAGAGAAATCACCACGTTTGAGCAAATCAGCACAAACATAGTGGCCAATCCCATTCCCATACCGTTGATGGCCGAAGAAGTTGTACCCAGTGTCGGACACATACCTAAAAGGAGTACAAATGTAGGATTCTCTTTTACAATCCCATTCATTAACACTTTAAAATTATTCATAGCCTGTCCTCCTTATTTAACGGGTTCCACATTCGTTGTATCACTGACTGCTTCTTCAGCCGGCTGTTCCTGCTGAGTAGCTCCGCTGGCTCCATCTACATGCTGATTCTTATAAGCTGCATATGCATTGTTTACAGCCAGCAAGAAAGCACGTGATGTAATAGTAGAGGCCGTAATAGCATCAATCTCTCCTCCATCCTTGCTGACAGTCAAAGGAGCTTCACCCGGATTCTTTCCGGTAATATCACCTTTGGCTCCCTTCTTGAACCAGTCGGCAGCCTTTGATCCAAGGCCCGGAGTTTCCGCATGACTCAAAAGAGAATAATCAATGATCTTACCTTCATTGTCAAAACCGACCAACACGGTCAGCGCTCCACCAAAACCGTTGGCAGCTGATTCTACTGCTGCTCCGATAGGCTGTCCGTTTTTAGTCGCTTTGTAAATCTTATAAGTGGCACCATTGACTTCTACGGTTTCAGGAGCTTCAGCCGGATTGTTATCAAAACCGGGAACTACCACTGCAATGGCATCACTCAAAGTCTTGGCATTCGCCTGAGCAATAGGTTCAGCAGTCACATCGTTCACCCAGCCCAGCAAACCTCCGGCCACTACAGAAAATCCGGTCAGTGCCAGAGCCATATTCTTTAAAGATGATTCTAGTTTTTTCATTTCTTCACTACCTCCCCGAAACGTTTTGGTTTGCAATATGTATTAATCAACGGAGTGAATGCGTTCATGATGAAAATAGCGAACGACATACCTTCCGGATAGGCACCGAAAGTACGGATTACCACTGTCAGGAAGCCGATAGCTACACCATAAATCAACATTCCTTTGTGAGTCATAGGTGAAGTCACATAATCTGTAGCCATGAAAATCGCACCCAACATCAAACCTCCAGTAAACAGATGTGCCAATGGAGAAGCATACACTGTAGGATTAGCCAAGTGCATCAGGCCAGAGAATACGAATACGGTTGCCAGAATGGAAACCGGAATATGCCAGGAGATAATCTTTTTCCACAACATATAGACGAGTCCCAGTAACAAAGCTAAAGCACTTACCTCACCGATACAGCCCGGATTGTTACCCAGGAACAAAGACATGGTATCAGGCAACTGGCTCAATGCATTTGCATCACCATGTACTGCCATCTTCATCAATGCCAACGGAGTAGCAGTAGTTTCCGCATCCGTATAACTGGTCAGCTGACCGACTACCGGCCATGAAGTCATCTGTACAGGGAAAGAAATCAGCAGGAAGATACGTCCCACCAAAGCCGGGTTGAACGGGTTACATCCCAATCCACCAAAAGTCATCTTTCCGATACCGATAGCTACCAGTGCACCGATAATGATAATCCACAACGGCAGGTTAGAAGGCAGGTTAAATGCCAGCAACACACCGGTCAGGGCAGCCGAACCGTCCATGATAGTAGTACGTTCGCGCTTCAATATGAATTTGGTGATAGCCCATTCAAAGAACAAGCATGCAATGACAGAAGTCAGTGTCACCACCACTGCTCCTAAACCAAACATGTAGAAAGATACAAGCAAGGCCGGTATCAGCGCAATCAATACGCCGTACATGTTTTTCTGTACACTGTCGCCACTATGTACATGCGGCGATAAGGATACTATTAATTTGTTTGCCATAAGATTCTCAAATTATTTTTTTGCATTACGTGCACGGATGATACCGCCCACCTTACCTTTACCTAAACGGATGTAATCCAACATCGGACGATGAGAAGGACATGTAAACTGGCATGAACCGCATTCGATGCACGACATAATCATTTCGTGTTCCACACGTTCCCAGTCGCCATGAGCCGAACAAGTAGCCAACAAGTAAGGTTCCAGTCCCATTGGACAAACGCTTACACACTTCGCACAACGGATACATGGCTGAGGTTCTGCACGACGCGCTTCCTTGTCGTTCATAATCAGTACACCAGAGCTACCTTTACAGATAGGTACTTCGGTATTTACCAAAGCCTTACCCATCATCGGACCACCACCGATTACCTTTCCGGTATCTTCCGGCAGACCTCCGGCAGCTTCAATCAACTGGCTCATCGGAGTACCCATACGAGTCAGGAAGTTGGAAGGATTCTTCAATGACTTACCGGTTACCGTTACCACACGTTCAAACAAAGGTTTATTCTTCTGTACAGCTTCATATACTGCATACGCAGTACCTACATTCTGTACCACTGCACCTACATTGATAGGAATAGCAGGAGGAGCCGGCACCTGGCGACCGATTACTGCATCAATCAACTGTTTTTCACCTCCCTGAGGGTATTTCACTTTCAAAGGTACAATTTCAATACCCTGGTAAGCGGCTGCCTTTTCTGTCATCAGCTTAATAGCATCCGGTTTATTGTTCTCAATACCGATATAGGCTTTGTTTACCTTCGCTCCCTTCATCAGAATCTGTACGCCTACCAGAATTTCATCTGCTTTTTCCAGCATCAGACGATGGTCGGCAGTCAGATAGGGTTCACATTCTACTGCATTGATAATTACACATTCTGCCTTACATCCGGGAGGAGGAGTCAGTTTCACATGAGTAGGGAAACAAGCACCACCCATACCTACGATACCGGCATTCTTGATTTTTGCGACAATTTCTTCCGGAGTCAGGTTGCATTCCTTTACCAAATCCTTGCTACGGTCGATTGTTTCTTCCCATTCATCACCTTCTACGTCAATGAAGATGGCAGGCTTGCGATAGCCACTTGCATCAATTACGCTATCTACCTTGTTTACCTTTCCAGACACGGAAGAGAAGATAGCTGCCGACACAAAGCCTCCCGCTTCGGCAATCTTGGTACCCACCTTTACCACATCGCCTTTCTTTACAATGGCAGTGGCAGGCGCACCAATATGCTGAGACAACGGGAACACCGCCTGCTTAGGAAGTGCAAGCGTTTCAATAGCTTTCCCGGCTGACAATTTATTTTCTGCTGGATGAACTCCACCAATTCTAAACGTCTTCACTTTTATGTTATTTAGTATTATACAATTATAAGATTAAGCCTCTGTATTCTTTGGAGCTTCGGCAGCCGGAGCTGTAGCCGGAGTTACCGTTTCATTCTTTACGGCTTCAGTTTTCGGACTGGCTGCTACAGTTTTCTCTACAGCCGGTTTTTCTGCTGCAGGAGCTTCTGCCTTCGGTTTACGAGGAGGGAAGTTCACTGCAACAATAGCCTGCTGTGGACATTCCATCTCACACTTACGACATGACTTACATTTAGCCGGGTCGATATAGGCCAGGTTGTTCTCCAATGTAATAGCTTCAAATGGACAAACCTTTACGCACTTACCACAGCCGATACAAGCTGCTGCACATGCTTTACGAGCTACAGCACCCTTGTCCTTGTTGACACACTGTACGTACACTCTGCGGTTGTTCTTTCCTTTCGGACGAATCTCAATGATGTTACGCGGACAAGCCTTGCTACAAGCACCACAAGCCGTACATTTTGATTCGTCTACTTCAGGAAGTCCTGTTTCCTGATTCATGTGAATGGCATCAAACTGACAAGCTGATACGCAATCACCACATCCCAAACAGCCAAAGGTACAACCGGTTTCACCTCCGAAAGTAGAATTAGCTACCACACAAGAACGTACTCCGTCGTACTGAGTCAGTTTCGGACGGTTGGCACATGTTCCATTACATCTCACTACCGCAACCTTCGGTTCTGAAGCAGCTGCTTCCAGTCCCAAAATACTTGCGACCTTCTCCATAGTAGGCTGACCACCTACCGGACACATTTTCCCTTCCAGAGAACCAGCTTTCACACAAGCAGCTGCAAAACCGGAACATCCCGGGAAACCACATCCACCGCAATTGGCCTGAGGAAGCACTTCTGCCACCTGAGCAATTCGAGGATCTTCATACACAGCAAATTTCTTAGAAGCCACGTACAAGATAACAGCTGAAATCAAGCCAATGGCACCCAGTGAAATCACTGCAACCAAAATTAAACTCATAATATAAAGTTAGTTTATTAATTATTAATTGATTCCAAAACAAACACAAAAGTACGTCTGAATTTCTCCCGGCAAAAGAAAAGTATCAGATAATAAGGTATAAGCATACATAAAGAAGCAATAGAAGAAACGGCCTCATCCCCTCCCGTAAAATACATAGTGATAAAAAGCGAAACGAGCAACACCACAAAAGGAAAAACAAAAGCCCACATTACAGCTTTCATTCCCAGGGATGTCGCTCCGCTTATCATGACTTGGCTCCCGACCTGACAGGCGAGACCAGACTTATTGTATACATCTATCAGTTTCTCCTTAGATTCAGCTGCACTACAATGCCCTTTTATACTGCACGCAGAACAAGCCGACGTCTGTACAATCCTCACCTTCAAGTAAGAACCATTAATGCTTTCCACAATACCTAGATGTTTTATTTTATCAGTCATTTTTGCAAACCACACATTACAAATGTGTGGCAAATGTACGATAAATATTGTATTGTTGGTAACGTTAACGAGGAAAATCTGCTTAAAAAAATTAAATTCACCAAGACCTGTTCAGAAATCCGGCAAATTACTACTCCTCCAACTTAATTCACAATTGTATATCCAGCCTCTAACAGTGCATTACGAATAAGTGAAATATGCTCTGCATTACGAGTTTCCATTACAAGCCTTAGGAAACAGGCAGTCACATTACTATTATTATTATTTCGCTCATGAAGTACGGAAATAATATTTCCCCCCAAACGAGCCACAATAGTAGCCACTCCCATCAGTTCTCCAGGTTTATCATGCAAATCAAGCGTTACAGTATAAGAGCGGCCGGACATATCCAACCCACGTCCAATCACACGACTCAAGATAGTCACATCAATATTTCCTCCCGACACTACGCAGATTGTTTTCTTTCCTGTCACCGGAACCTTATTGAACATAGCAGCCGCTACCGCCACAGCCCCAGCCCCTTCAGCAATAAGTTTCTGCTGTTCCATCAATGCTAAAATAGCGGCACAGATTTCATCTTCTGTTACAGTCACAATACCATCCACATACTTACTGCACAAATCAAATGTATGCTCTCCCGGTTCCTTTACTGCAATACCATCTGCAATCGTAGACACTGAAGATAAACATTCGCGACGTTCATGTTCAATAGACTGCAACATACTCGGAGCACCCTGCGCCTGCACACCATACACCTTTACATCAGGCTTTAAAGATTTCAACGCATAAGCCACACCAGATATAAGTCCTCCTCCACCAATAGGCACTATCACGACTTCCACATCTGGAAGCTGATTTAACAATTCCAGTCCAATTGTACCCTGCCCTGCAATGACGTATTCATCATCAAAAGGATGAATAAACGTATAACCTTTTTCTTCCTTTAACTGCAAGGCTTTTTGATAAGCATCATCATATACTCCCGGAACCAGACAAACATCGGCCCCATAACGCTTAGTAGCTTCCACTTTAGAAATAGGAGCACCTTCCGGAAGACAAATCAACGATTTTATACCATGTTTCGTTGCACCAAGCGCAACGCCTTGTGCATGATTCCCTGCAGAACAAGCAATTACTCCACGAGACTTTTCCTCCTCTGTCAGGCAGGAAATTTTATAACACGCACCACGCAATTTAAACGAACCTGTATACTGCAGATTTTCCGGTTTCAAATAGATCTGACTCTCATTGTTTATCTGAGGAGCATATATCAAATCCGTTCTTCTTATCACATTTTTCAAGGCAAATGACGCCCTATAAATACAATCCAATGTTAACATAAAGATAGATTCTTATTATTTTTCCGCGCAAAAGTACAAAAAAAGTCGAATTTCAAAAGAAATAAAAAAGAAAAAGGCATTCAAATGCAAACTTCATTCGAATGCCTTTTTCTAATTATTCATCGTCCTTTAAAAAAGTTATATCAATTCCTCTTTCCCTCAATAGTCTCTGCAGCTTCTCTAACAGCTTCTTGCAAAGTTTGAAACAAGTCGATTTACTGATATTCCTCTTTTCAGCCGCTTTTCTAAAACTTAAGTTATGAAAAAAAAGATCCTCTATCAACTCTCTTTCAAAAGGAGTAAACGATTGAAGTATATTCATTATTTCTATATATATACGTTCACATCTCAATAATTGCTTCTCCTTTCTATAAAAAGTCTTTTCCGACACAAACACCTGTGCTACATTATCTTCAAGAGCAACTAGTACAGGAGCATTCTTTTTTCTCCGATAGTAATCATTTACCATATTAACAGCTATCGTCATTACCCATTGAAAGAAATGCCCTTGCTCATAATATGATTTATCTAATCCCTCCAATACTTTCAACAATACTTCCTGACGTAGATTATACACATCCTCTATATTATGAACATGCATCTTAATATACTTCTCTACCATCAATGAGCATCTATGATAAAGAATATACTCTTCACTATCGGACTCCTCATTACGATAGGCGAATTTAGGCCTATCAGTCAAACGGATTTTACCCATTTTGAAATTTTTTTAAATCTTGCTTATCCCCATACATAGAGATAAGCAAGAGAGTTAATACATATTTTTATAATCTCAAAATGAAAAATTGTCACACTTTCAAAGAATTTGCAAGCTCCTTAGTCTTTAAAATTTCATTTACATAACAAAAGTATATATTTTTTGTCTAATTAAACAACATTTTTACATAAAAATTTTACCAGCAATCACAATTTGAAAGATATAAAAAAGGCGTCAAAAAGAGATTTTTTGTCTTTTTGACGCCTTTTCTACCATCTTAAAAGCTTAATCAAGCTTAAGAACCGCTAAAAATGCCTTCTGAGGAACTTCTACCGTACCAATTTGCTTCATACGTTTTTTTCCTTTTTTCTGCTTTTCCAAAAGCTTACGCTTACGGCTTACGTCACCTCCATAACATTTAGCCGTCACATCCTTACGAACTGCCTTGATGGTTTCACGCGCAATGATCTTTGCACCGATAGCCGCCTGAATCGCAATCTCAAACTGCTGACGAGGTATCAATTCCTTCAGTTTTTCGCACATCCGACGTCCTAAATCATACGCATTATCAAAATGGGTCAACGTAGACAAGGCATCAACCGATTCTCCGTTCAACAGAATATCCAGCTTCACCAACTTAGAAGGGCGGAAACCCGACTGATGATAGTCAAAAGAAGCATATCCCTTGGAAATACTCTTCAACTTATCATAGAAATCTATCACAATCTCACCCAAAGGCATCTTGTAATGCAATTCCACACGATTACCTGAGATATAATCCTGTTTCACCAGTTCTCCACGCTTACCCAGACACAACGTCATAATCGGACCGATATAATCTGTTGCCGTAATAATGGAAGCATCAATATAAGGTTCTTCAATATGATCAATCAACGTTGGGTCGGGCATTCCTCCCGGGTTATGTACTTCCTGCACTCCTCCCTGCTTATCGTAAATCATATACGATACGTTAGGAACAGTGGTAATCACATTCATATCAAACTCACGGTCCAGTCGTTCCTGCACAATTTCCATGTGAAGCAGTCCCAAGAAACCGCAGCGGAATCCAAAGCCCAGTGCTAAAGAAGATTCCGGCTGGAAGGTCAGAGAGGCATCGTTCAACTGAAGTTTCTCCAAAGAAGCACGCAGATTCTCGTAATCTTCCGCCTCAATCGGGTAAACTCCGGCAAAGACCATCGGTTTTACTTCCTCAAATCCATCAATTGCCTTATCACACGGGCGACTGATATGTGTAATGGTATCTCCTACCTTCACCTCTTTAGAAGTCTTGATACCGGAAATAATGTATCCTACATCTCCCGTACGCAACTCTTTTCGAGGAACCATATCCATTTTCAATACACCAACTTCGTCGGCATCGTATTCTTTTCCCGTATTGAAGAATTTCACTTTATCGCCTGTACGAATCACTCCGTTAACAACCTTAAAATATGCAATGATACCACGGAATGAATTGAAGACAGAATCGAAAATCAAAGCCTGCAGCGGTGCATTCTCATCACCGACTGGAGCAGGGATACGTTCTACTACCGCCTGAAGAATATCCTCCACACCCATACCAGTTTTTCCCGATGCACGAATAATATCTTCACGCTTGCAACCCAACAAATCGATAATTTCATCTTCCACCTCTTCCGGCATCGCACTGGCCATGTCGCACTTGTTCATCACCGGAATAATTTCCAGATCATGTTCCAAAGCCATGTACAAGTTCGAGATAGTCTGCGCCTGCACACCTTGAGAAGCGTCGACAACCAACAGTGCTCCTTCACAAGCTGCAATGGAACGAGACACTTCATATGAAAAGTCCACATGTCCCGGAGTGTCTATTAAGTTCAGAATGTATTTTTCACCTTTATAAGTATACTCCATCTGAATGGCATGGCTCTTGATTGTGATTCCACGTTCACGTTCCAGGTCCATATCGTCCAACATCTGTCCCTCTGTGACCTTAATTGTCTGCGTATATTCCAGCAAGCGGTCAGCCAGTGTAGACTTACCGTGGTCAATGTGTGCAATGATGCAAAAATTTCGGATATTCTTCATATATAATATTACAACTTATCAAAATTATTGGGCAAAGATACGCAAAAAATGAGATTTTTATGTATGTTTGCCATTGAAACTAATCATAAAACATAAATAACACGTATGAAAAAAACATGGATTATTGTTATCGCAGTAGTAGCTGTTCTTGTGATTTACTGCGTCAGTTCGTATAATTCTTTAGTCACTCAGGAAGAAACCGTAGGCACTGCATGGAGCAACGTAGAAAACCAATATCAAAGACGCTCAGACCTGATTCCTAATCTGGTCAATACCGTCAAGGGATATGCTGCACACGAAAAAGAAACATTCGATGCTGTGGTATCAGCCAGAGCAAAAGCTACTCAGATGACCATCGACATCGAAGACTTGACTCCTGAAAAAATTGAAGCTTATCAGAAAGCACAAGGAGCTGTGGGCAGTGCATTGAGCCGACTGCTAGCTGTGACGGAAAACTATCCGGAGTTGAAAGCCAATGAAAACTTTAAGGAACTACAGGCACAGTTGGAAGGAACTGAGAACCGTATCAGCGTAGAACGTCGTAAATTCAACGAAACTGCACGCGAATACAATACCAGCATCCGCCGTTTCCCGAAAAATATCGTCGCAAGCATGTTCGGTTTTGAAAAACGTCCTTATTTCGAAGCTGAAGAGGGCAGTGAAAAGGCACCTGAAGTGAAGTTCTAACCCACCTTCTTCACAATGAAACGAATATCTTTATTCGGAATACTCTGTTTACTGACAACTGTCTTCAGCACTTTACGAGCTGAAGGATACAAGGTAGAAGAGATTCCCATGGTACACCTGCAAGACCGAACACGGTATGTCAGCAATCCTGACGGGATTCTTAGTGCTGACGCTGTAACCGCAATGGATACTACCCTCTTTGCTTTGGAACAGAAAACCGGTATCCAGACCGTAGTCGTAGCCGTACGACAGATAGAAGGGGGTGATTGTTTCGACTTTGCCTACCAATTGGGAGAAAAAAACGGAGTAGGCCAGAAAGGAAAAGACAACGGACTGGTCATTCTGCTAGTCACAGAAGAAAGATGTATTCAGTTTGCTACCGGATATGGACTGGAAGGTATCCTTCCCGATGCCATCTGCAAACGCATCCAAACCCGTTACATGAATCCTTATTTAAGTAAAGGTGACTGGGATTCCGGTATGGTAGCCGGTATTCAGGCCGTACGACAAGTACTGGATAAAAGTTCCGGGGCTCCCACTCCTCCCGAAGGTGAATCAGACGGACTGCTGATTTTCATCATCCTGGGATGCTGCTTTATCCTTGTACCTGCCTTATTATGGTATTCTGCACGCCAACGAAATAAATGTCCGAATTGCCATAAGCATACCCTGCAACAGGTTTCGGTTCGTACCATTTCACGCGTAGGCAGCGTACGTACCGAAGAAATTACCTATCTGTGCAGCAACTGCGGACATGTACGTCACACTCACCGAAAAATAGATGATGACGATTTTCATCACCGGGGAGGTAACGGAGGTCCCTTCCTTGGAGGTCCGTTCTTTGGAGGTGGTTTCGGAAGAGGCGGAGGCGGCTTCAGCGGCGGCAGTTTTGGAGGAGGAAGCTTCGGAGGCGGTGGCGCCGGAAGCAGATTCTAATCACAATCAATTACTATACAACGATGTACAACAACACTTTTGGAAATATCTTCCGTCTCACCAGTTTCGGTGAATCACACGGAAAAGCTATAGGCGGAGTTATCGACGGATTTCCGGCAGGTATCGCCATCGACATGGATTTTATTCAACAAGAACTGGACCGGCGTCGTCCCGGTCAATCGGCCATTACCACAGCACGAAAAGAAGCCGACCAGGTAGAATTTCTTTCCGGAATATATGAAGGAGTATCTACCGGATGTTCCATCGGATTTGTGGTATGGAATACCAACCAGCACTCCAACGATTATGACAACATGAAAGACGTATTCCGTCCTTCTCATGCCGACTTTACCTATACACAAAAATACGGTATACGCGACCACCGGGGAGGCGGACGTTCTTCAGCCCGTGAAACTATTGCCCGTGTAGTGGCCGGTGCCCTCGCTAAACTGGCATTGCGACAGCTCGGCGTTCGCATCACGGCTTTCACTTCGCAGGTAGGAGAATTCAAGCTGGATAAAGACTATACTGCATACGATTTGAGTACCATCGAAAACAATCCGGTACGCTGTCCGGATCAGGAACTTGCCAAGCAGATGGCTGACTACATTTACCAGACAAAAGGAGAAGGCGACACCATCGGTGGTGTTATCAGCTGTGTCATACAAGGATGCCCTATCGGATTGGGACAACCGGTTTTCGGCAAGCTTCATGCCGCCTTGGGTAATGCCATGCTCAGCATCAACGCTGTCAAAGGCTTTGAATACGGACAAGGTTTCAGCCACATGGAGATGAAAGGCAGCCAGCAAAACGATATATTCTATCGTGATGAAGACAAAATAGCCTTCCGCACCAACCGCTCGGGAGGTATTCAGGGAGGTATCAGCAACGGACAGGATATTTATTTCCGCGTAGCCTTCAAGCCGGTAGCTACGGTATTGATGGAACAGCCTACAGTCGACATCCATGGCAACGAAACCATTCTGAAAGCCCGCGGACGTCACGACCCTTGCGTATTACCCCGTGCAGTCCCCATTGTGGAAGCTATGGCAGCCATGACAATACTCGATTATTATCTGCTCAATAAAACTACGCACTTATAAATAAAAATACCATGGAAATCAAACAATACATCCAAGAAAATGAAGAACGGTTCCTGAACGAACTGTTCAGCCTTATCCGTATTCCCAGCATCAGTGCGCTTCCTGCACATAAGGACGACATGTTGGCCTGCGCAGAACGCTGGCGTCAGCTACTGCTCGAAGCAGGAGCCGACGAAGCAATGGTCATGCCCTCAGAAGGACATCCGTTAGTCTATGCCGAAAAGCGCGTCAGCCCCGACGCTCCTACCGTACTGGTCTATGCGCATTATGACGTCATGCCGGCCGAGCCGTTGGAATTATGGAAAAGCCAGCCTTTTGAACCGGAAGTTCGTGACGGTCGCATTTGGGCACGCGGTGCCGACGATGATAAAGGACAGTCCATGATTCAAGTCAAGGCATTTGAATACCTCGTACGTGAAGGACTGCTCCGTCACAATGTAAAATTCATTTTTGAAGGAGAAGAAGAAATTGGTTCGCCCAGCCTGAATGCTTTCCTGAAAGCACACAAGGAACTGTTGAAAGCCGATGTGATCTTAGTATCCGACACCAGCATGTTAGGAGCCGACCTGCCGTCCCTCACTACCGGACTAAGAGGACTGGCTTACTGGGAAGTTGAAGTAACTGGCCCGAACCGTGACCTTCATTCCGGGCATTTCGGTGGTGCAGTGGCCAACCCTATCAACGTACTTTGCGATTTACTTTCGAAAGTCATCGACACAGACGGACGTATTACCATCCCTCATTTCTACGATGACGTAGAGGAGGTTCCGGTTGCTGAGCGAGAAATGATTGCCCAAATTCCGTTCGACGAGAAAAAATACATGGAGGCCATCGGGGTGAAAGCCCTGAAAGGCGAAAAAGGCTATTCCACACTGGAGCGCAACAGTTGCCGCCCGTCATTCGATGTCTGCGGTATCTGGGGAGGATATACCGGCGAAGGTTCCAAGACCGTATTGCCTTCTAAAGCCTATGCCAAGGTTTCCAGTCGTCTGGTCCCTCACCAGCAGCATGAAAAAATATCCCAGCTGTTTGTAGACTACCTCACCCAGCAGGCACCCGACTATGTACAAGTGAAAGTCACTCCTCTGCATGGAGGTGAAGGCTATGTATGCCCGATTGACCATCCGGCTTATCAAGCTGCAGAAAAAGGATTTGAAAAAGCCTTCGGCAAAAAACCACTGGCCGTACGTCGTGGAGGAAGTATTCCTATCATCAGCGATTTTGAACAAATTCTGGGCATCAAAACCATTCTGATGGGATTCGGACTGGAAAGCGATGCCATCCACTCCCCGAATGAGAATTTCTCACTCGACATTTTCAGAAAAGGAATAGAAGCCGTAGTGGAATTCCACCAGCAATATAATAAATAAAAATAGAGCCCTCATTTTCCCAAAAGGAATGAGGGCTTTATAGCAACTATCTTCTTTCAGTGCATAACAGATACAACCATTCAGTATCCTTTTGCCAGGCATCATTCTCCTGAATAATCTGGAAAAATAGTTCCATTTCTTCTACCTCTTCCTCCGGAAGCCCTTCTGCTCCCTTAGATCTGATATAGCGCGAGACAGCTCTTTGACGATACGGACTGGCAATATTCAGATACAATGAGCCGGAGTTATCCCCCCTTGCAAAATACATAGACAGGAAGTCTCTTCCGTCATTAAAGAAATCGGTGAAAAAAATTGAACATGGCAGCGGCTCCCCAATCAGTTCCGTTTCCACATAACGAGACTGTTCCTGCGTAAAAATCCAATTCATACGGTTCGGTATCATACTGGAAATATCATATTGCAGCGTAGCAATCTGCACAAAGTTCTCTTCTCCCACTTCTCTCACAAACACATCCAGCGTAGCGTCCGCATGAAATATCACCCGCATCATCTCCGTACGTTGAGCCACCCTCTGCCCCATTTTGCGCAGCACATCTTTCACCAAATCCGTTTTTTCCCATACCTGTCCGTTCCATTCCACTTCTCCCGGACCACCAACGATTAACGACAGACAGTCCTCTCCAAAATGAAAATCATAAGGCGTGTCCAGTTCGATACAAGATTCGTTCATCTGATACCGGCAGGTGATGGACAATTTTTTCTCCTCTTCCTGTGGCATGAAATACCCTTCCACCTCCAGATCATAAGGCTTTCCGGAAGACTTTCCGAAAAAAACAATTTCAGACACTCCAGGAACTACATCCACCGCCAGTTTAATGTCATCCGGAAGTAAGGATGAAATCGTCAGCTGTAGTTTGGTCGTATCCGATTCTATCGCATCAAATTCCACTACGGGATATGCCCATGCATCTTTCACTCCCAATGCTTTCCCGTTCCATTGGAAATCAAAAGCCGAGCCAGAAAAACGAATCTCACACATTTCACTCTCCGGGTTCAGTAGCGGCAATGCCTCTTCATTTTTACAGGAAAAGAAAAGTAATAGTATCCCAACGGACAAACATTTCAAAACCGTTCTCATATTCTTTCAATTAAAAGTTAACAAAATCAGTTCTCAATGGGAACAAATGGATATACATTGTAATACCAGTCACCAGAATTATAATAATCCCATCGGAACCTAGGGACAAAAGTATGGCTTGACACAATCGTATTTTCCCTACCATCATTTTCCACTTTCATTTCAACAGTTACCACTAATATATAACGTAACATAAAAGTCAAATGATTGATTTCGCAATAAATATACTTTTTTTTATTCATAAAAGCAACTCTAGGGCAAGAAAACATTATTCATTTAGCCAATACTATACGGCTCTTTCATAAGCCAGTACTACCGGGGAAGTACTAATTTAGTTGAAATGAAAGAGCCATGGCCAATATATCAACTTTCAATACGTGCAAGAAACGGCTCTATTCTTCCACTATCAGTTCCAGCAGCACCGGAAGATGATCGCTATATCCTCCGTGATACCGCATTCCTTTATAGGTGCGGAAAGGTGTATCCCCTCCATACACATTATCTTCTTCCAACAAAAAAGGAAAACGCAAGATAGAAGCTTTTTCTTTTGAAGTCCTTGTACGGGCATCCGGCTGCAACAGACCACCGTTCACCACCATCTGATCCAGTACCCCCCACTCTCCTTTATAGTGATAGGTACCTCCCTGCTGGTTATCCATCAGATTATACAAGGCACGTGATTCCGGCTGTCCAGCCAAGGCAGACACCCGAATCCCTTCCTGTAAGGACTTTCCATCAGGATAATCATTAAAGTCCCCCATAATAATAAGACGGGGATTCTGCCGTTCAGCCATGACCGAATCAGCGGCCTGACGGATTCTGCGGGCCACCCACAAACGATAGGGGTCTGTTTTCTTTGCGCCTCCCACACGCGAGGGAAGATGACAGACAAAGACATCCAGCGTATCTCCGCTTACCACACGTCCCGATACATACAGCACATCCCGCGTAGGACGCATACCCAATGAATCTGACGGAATACGAATTTTCTGTGAAGCGAGCAAGCGGAACGAGACTGGTTGATACAACAGAGCCACATCGATGCCACGCTCATCGGGCGAGCTGGTCATGACATACTTGTAACCCACTTCACGAAGCGGAGAATAACGGGTCAAACTTTTCAGGCAATAGTCATTTTCCACTTCACACAAGCCCACCAAATCGGGCACCTGCTCCTTTCCTGCTGCCAGTATGACCTTTCCAATCTTGTTCACCTTATCCTGAAAGCGACTATACGTCCAGTTCCGTACACTCCCCGGCAAAAATTCCGTATCCTGCTTTAAGGAATCGTGAAGGCAGTCAAACAAGTTTTCCACGTTGTACTCCATCACCCGAAACGCATGCTGTGCCTGAGCCGGTGCGGCACTCATGCCGCACACAGCCCATAGCAAGCTATAAATTAATTTTCTCATGAACGAGCCGGAATATTTACCAGCACATCCAGCAGATGACGCCAGAACTTGTCCACCGTAGGAATCAGCATGCGTTCATCCGGTGAGTGCACGCCACGCAGCGTCGGTCCGAAAGAAACCATATCCAATGACGGATATTTCTCCAGGAACAATCCACATTCCAGTCCGGCATGAATCGCTTTCACTTTCGGTTCCACTCCAAACAGACGTTTGTAGCTTTCTACAGCTACCTTCAGAATAGCAGACGACGGATTCGGTTTCCATCCCGGATAACCGTCACCGGTCACACAGGTAGCTCCACCCAACTCGAATGCTGAACGTACCATCTGCGACATATCCTTACGAGAAGAAAGGATAGAACTACGCTGACTGGTCACTACCACAATCTTGCCGTCGCGCATCTTCACCGAAGCCAAGTTAGAAGAAGTCTCCACCAAGCCTTCAATGTCCTGACTCATGGCATACACTCCATGATGTACGGCATACAGTGAATGCAGGAAGCGTGTCATGGCTTCTTTCTCCATCACCTCCGCACAAGGAGTTTCCGACTCCAGTTCCATGGTCAGATTCGGTTCTGTCACTGCAAATTCATTCTCTACCTCAGCCAGGAATATATTCAATGCCACCCGTACATTTTCTTTATCAGCCATCGGCACGGCACAAACGGCATGGGCTTCTCTCGGAATGGCATTATGCAAGTTACCTCCGTCAATGTGGCTCAGACGCAAATCATACTGCTTCATCAAGATTACCAGGAAACGGTCGAGCAACTTGTTGGCATTGGCACGGTTCTTATTGATGTCGTCACCAGAATGTCCGCCGGTCAATCCTTTAACTGCCACACGGAAGAAGAAATAACCTTCGGGAGCTGCCGTCATCGGACAAGGGAATTCAGCTGTGGTACCAGCACCTCCGGCACAACCGATAAACAATTCTCCTTCATCTTCCGAATCCAGGTTTATCAGAATATCTCCGCTCATGAAACCTTCTTTCAAGGCAAACGCTCCAGTCAGTCCCGTTTCCTCATCCACGGTGAACAAGCACTCCAGCGGTCCGTGCTGAATATCATCTGCAGCCAGCACAGCCAGTTCAGTCGCCATACCGATACCGTTGTCAGCCCCCAGTGTGGTACCTTTCGCCTTCAGCCATTCCCCATCAATGTAAGTTTCAATCGGGTCTGTCTCAAAATTATGTACGGTCTGGTTGTTTTTCTCACATACCATGTCCATGTGCGACTGCAACACCACTTTTTTCAGATTTTCCATACCAGCGGTAGCCGGTTTGCAAATCAAGACATTTCCAGCCTCATCCACTTTATATTCCAGCGCATGGGCTTTTGCAAAGTCCACCAGATAATTTCTGATTTTTTCTTCCTTCTTGGAAGGACGCGGCACACGGCAGATTTCTTCAAAATAATGAAAAACCGATGCCGGCTTCAAATCTTTCTTTTCCATAAAAGTATTTCAATAAACGATTAAAAATTAGATGCAAACAAAAGTTAAATACAGCGTTTTTCCTCACATAAAAGGCTTTTTTAAAGACAAAACCCTGAGGAATCGTGACAAAAACTATATCTTTGCACCACAAAATTAATAGAAATGCTCAAGACTCTCCTGATAACTTTGTTAATAGTTGCTATCTGCATAGCGCTATTATCGGTGAAAATACTTTTCAAGAAGAATGGACGCTTCCCTAACACACACGTCAGCGGAAGCAAGGCCATGCGGAAAAGAGGTATCGGATGCGTGCAATCGCAGGACCGTGAAGCCCAGCGCATCAATCCTCACGCCATTCCGGAAAGGCAGTCGGCAGCAACAGAACAATGAAGCTAATAATTAACTAAAAAACGATATCAATATCATTATGAAAAAAATGAATGTTTTGAAAGGACTCCTGGCTCTTGCCGTAGTATTCCTGTTTGCACAATGCACAGACAACAAGGGAACTTCTACTGAAGCTTCTGCTCCGGCAGTAGCAGGTACAAATATGAAGATTGCCTACGTAGAAGTTGATTCGCTGCTCACTAAATATCGCTATTGGAACGACCTGAACGAACTGATGATTCAGAAGGAAGAAAACATCCGTACGACATTGAATGAAAAAGCAAAAGAACTGGACGGCGAAATGAGAGAATTCCAGCGTAAGTTGGAAAACAACGGTTTTGCCAGCCGCGAACGTGCAGAACAGGAAAACGCACGTCTGTTGCAGAAACAGCGCGACTTGCAGCAGTTGCAGGAAAAGCTTTATGCTGACCTTCAGGCTGAAAACCAGAAGAACAGCTTGCAGCTTCGCGATTCTATCAACTCATTCTTGAAAGTATACAACCAGAAAAAAGGCTACAGCCTGATTATCAGCAACACACAGTTGGACAACCTGTTGTTTGCAGACAAGTCACTGGATATCACACAGGAAATCGTTGACGGCTTGAACGCACGTTACACTCCTAGCACAAAGAAATAAATACTCATTTGATTTTATCATACTAAAAAGTCCGGCCATTGCGACCGGACTTTTTTTATTTCCTGCAAATGCATCTTTTACATCTCATTGAGCAATGCATTCATTTCACTTACCATTTTAGCAGGAGACTTTTTATTCGTCTTAATCCAACCTTCCGGTGTAAATTCCGACAGTTTGGCATTCAGCTTCTTCAATTTTCCGTTTGCTCCCTTGGCTGCCAGTTCTTCCCGAAGGATATGAATTTTCTCACAATCCTGCAAACCTTCCACCAGGCGTTCGAAACGGATACTGCTACGCGGACCAGGATAGATGCTGTACGTGTCACCGGCTGCCCACGTGCGGAAACGTGAATCACGCAGCGGATCCATCGGCCAGCTGTTTACTGCCCAGCGAAGGTAACCGTCATATCCTCCAGCCACCGCATGAAGCACCGTCCAGGCCGCTTCGGCAGGTTCAGAGAAAGTAAATGTATTAGGGAAAGCTTCCGTACAGCAAGTATACACCGTACTGATTTGTCCTTTCCGTTCACGTTCTGCCTTTACCTCTTCCGGGAACTGATTGCCATAAGGGATACTCAGATAATACAAATCCCCCTGAATCTCCTCATGATAATTGCCGGCCAGTGTAATCTTGAATTCCGGATCGGCCGCCTTAATCACCTTAATGGCTTCACGCATGGCCTCCATCGGGCGTTCATCCATAGAAATGGCCGTTTTTTCGAACCACCCCTTCTCACGCAAGTGTCGAGAAAAATCTTTCAGGAACGTGCCCCAGTATTCAGCGTAGGCTTCCTCACCCGGAGCAGCCTTGATAAACTGCACGCGGTTGGTAGCCTGATCAAAATAATCAAAGCTCAACGCCCATGGAATCATCGTATAGCAGCTAATCAAATCCTTGATACCCACTTCGTTCATCATGAATTCCACCCACTTGTCGAACACCGTATAATCGTACACCCACGTACCGTCCAGCTTCTTCATCCGGAAAATCATGCTGTCGTAATGGTCTTCCGTCTGTCCGGCCCACGGCTTGTGCATGATGCTGGCGGTAATGGCCCGCTGCCCTGCATTGGCCAGCATCTTCATGATAGGACGCATGGCGTCAAAATGCTCCTTGCTCCACAACGGCACCTGATAGTAACGCGCCACGGCATACGGATTCTGCCACAAGTCCAGGTGAAACGCCCATTTCTGCGGCTCCGGCAACGTACGGTTCACCACTTCGATTTCAAACGGCAATTTCATGGCTTCAAAATTCTTTCCAGACACCGTCAGCGTACCTTTATACTTTCCGGGGCGTGCATCAGCAGGCACCCATACATTCAGCCACACCGGTTGTGTGCTGCGCGCCTGAACTTCGCGTACCCGCACAATATCGAGCACATCGGCCACCATAGAAGAATCCCACTCCGCCTTGTTCTCACGAGGACCACAACCTCCGCTTCCATCCTTATTCAATTCATCCGTCATCACATAACGCACGAAATACGTATTCACGGCCGAGGCGGGAATTACCGAAGACCCGTTCTTCAATTCACTGACAGCAATTTCCGCTCCTTCCAGTTCTTTCTGCGTCCAAAGCACTGCCTGTGCATTCACACGCTCTCCCTTCCAGGCCTTCAGCCGGAGTGTACCAGTAGCTTTCACGTCGGGCACATTCAGTTTCTTGTAACGCACATCCGTCGTTCCCCAACAAAACCGAACCGGTGCAGTCATCTTGCTCCACACCTCTTTCCCGTCGTGCGGCTTCGTATCGGTCAGTTCTACATAATCTCCCAGTGGAAACTTTTCTGCCTGCTGAGAAAAACAGGCCGGCCCGCATGCAAGCAGCGCCGATAAAAACAACATTTTTTTCATGGTTTATTATTTAGGTTTAGTGCTAACTTGAAAATCTTTCCGCAAATTTCTGATAATTCAAATCTACAAAATTACTCCATTTTTTATATCATCCAATCATACATTCTTGTTACTTCTACCTTTCATCTATACAATGTAGCTTTGCTAAAGAATAATTTGTACTTCTACCTCCCTCATTATTCTTCACCAACACACCTTTGGCAATCAAATCATTTATATCATTCAAAGCCGTATCCGACGAACATTTAGCAATTTTAGCCCATTTACCAGAAGTAAGTTTACCCAAGAAACCATCAAACAGCATATTAATCAGTTTACGTTGCCGCACATTAAACTCTATATTCCTAAAATACTCCCAAAACTTGGCTTTTTCCAGCACAGCAGCCAATGTATCTCGTGTTGAATCCAATGCTTTTTCAAGACACTTCAGGAACCAAAGAAGCCATTCCGTAATGTCTCCATCTCCTTTCTGAGTTCTTTCCAATATTTCATAATACTCTTTTTGCATTAACTTAATTTCAGCCGACATACTATAAAACCGTTTGCCTGTATTTTCTGAACGTGCCAGCATCATATCAGTCAAGGCCCTGGTAATTCGTCCATTACCATCATCAAAAGGATGTATAGACACAAACCATAAATGAACAATTGCTGCCTTAATTACTTCGTCTATATCTTCTTCAGTATTAACCCACTGAATAAAACGTTTCATTTCTTCGGGTACTTTTTCTGGCGAGGGAGCCTGATAATGAACCTTTTCACGCCCCATTGCTCCCGAAACGACCTGCATTTCACCTGTGCGATACTTCCCAACTTCAATTCTGTACAATCCACTTATTCCAGACGGAAACAATACATTATGCCATCCGAAAAGACGGTCGTCAGATAAAGGCTTTTTATAATTTTGCGTAGCATCCAATAGCATCTCCACTATTCCTTCCACATATCGGGAAGCTGGAACAAGACCAGCCGTTTCAATACCTAAACGACGAGCAATAGAAGAACGCACTTCCTGCAAATTCAACATTTCACCCTCAATTTCCGAAGAACGAACCAGTTCGACAGACATGGTAGAAAGCATAGCCTCATCCTGAAATTCAAATCCAAGAGTAGAAAGACTACCTAACACCATTCCTTGTTTCACCCTGATTCGCCCTAAAAGCTTAAGTACTTTACTACTATCGTAGGTAAACTGCCACCAGTTTTCTCTTTCATGTAAATACATATAGTAACTTTTAGCAATAAAGATAATGATTTTTCGGTGAATAAGACATCTATTCACCGAAAAAAATCGGAGAATAAAACATCTATTCACCGAAAAACAGTACATTTCCTGATAAAAATCACAAACACATTACAAAATCCCCAACTCCTTTGCAACCCTACATGCCTCAATAGAACTTTTTACCTGAAGCTTGCCCAAAATCTCCTGACGGTGCCGACTGACCGTATGCACACTGATAGAAAGCTGACTGGCAATCTCCTTGCTCATCAGCCCCTTATCTATCAACCGGAGAATTTGTTTCTCTCTGTCCGACAAGATTTGTGCATCCTCCTGACCGCCTAATTCCATCATCTCTCCGGTAACCGAATGAACTACCCTGCTCTTGCCGGAAAAGCCGAATAACCATGGAGTATACACGCATAATGCCAGCCACAAACTATTCCCTATAGGAGAAGGAACATAAAACAACCGGTGCAGCACAAACTGATAGTTTCCCTGCGCATCCTTTATACGCAACTTATTGGCCAGATAAAAATCAGTCCGCTTTGTCTTGGGCTGACGTCGCACAAAATGAAAGAAACGAAGCTCCTGCAAATACTTGTCGTGCAAATCATCGGGATGAATCTGCTTCAAAATCTTTTCCTCCCAAATAGAATCTATTTTCTCTTCCGTGCCATTCTCACGATTCCAGCCAAACATCTGGGAAAAGCGCCCATAGTACACGTAACTCACATTCGTATGCATATCACTCAGCACAGATACCGCATTTTCCATTTCCGCATACCCCATGCCAATTTGCTTGTATTTTTCCAGTTCTGCCACAGGCTGTTGCCCTACCTTGTAAAGCGATTTCTGTTTAGAAAACTCATTGTTCAGTTCATCGACTATATTCATACGAAAATGGTTATTAATAATCATTGCAGATTCTTTTCCGGCATCTTACATTTGCAAAGATAATTTCCCTACGGATTTTATCAACAAATAAATCAAAGAATCGTAACCAAATTATCAGATATGAAAAAACAACTTATATTAGGAATGGCTCTTGGAGCATCCCTGCAATGCGGAATGGCCCAGTCACTGGAAAAAATGCAATGGTTCAACGAACCCGAACAATGGAAAATAGAAAACCAGACACTGACCATGTATGTCACCCCGCAGAGTGACTACTGGCGAATTTCACACTATGGTTTTACCGTAGATGACGCCCCGTTTTATTACGCAACTTACGGAGGCGAATTTGAGGTCAAGGTAAAAGTGACCGGAGACTATAAAACCCGTTTCGACCAGGCCGGACTGATGCTGCGCATTGACCACGAGAACTACATCAAGACAGGCATTGAGTTTGTAGACGGGAAATTCAACCTGAGCACTGTAGTCACCCACAAAACCTCCGACTGGAGTGTCATCGCACTAGACAAGCCGGTTCCTTACGTATGGATTAAAGCGGTAAGACGACTGGATGCCGTAGAAATATTCTATTCGTTCGATGACAAGGAATACGTCATGATGCGAAATGCCTGGCTTCAGGACAACACTCCCGTACACGTAGGACTCATGGCAGCCAGCCCCGACGGAAACGGCTTCAATGCCACCTTCGAACACTTCAAAGTGAAACACCTTCCTGACCTTCGCCGACAGGAATGGCTGAAAAAGAATGCGGAATAAGAAACGAACAAGAGGTCGTCTTCCCAGTTCTTCTTACAGTGGAAGGCAACCTTTTCCTTTTTAAAAATTGATTTTTTGTGCCCATAAATAAAAAAGGACTACCATATAGGTAGTCCCTCATCAGCTTCTTTTATTGTGCAATATAAAAGCCTATAGCTTACAAGTACACTTTATGCCATCAACGAAATATTTATCATTCCGGCATAAAGAAAATCAAGGCTTCTTGACCTGTTTTGTTTACATATCCCATTTTTTCAGGAGTAGAAATCAGAATACGTTTACTATCGATACCAAATTCTTCTGTAAGTATTTTGCGAATGGCATCGGTACGTGCGGTTTTAACACGTTGTGCAGCATCATCCTTAGCTTGAGAATCAGCAAAGGCTACAATGGTGATACTATTGGAATGATCCTGCATCCAGATTCCAATGTCTTCCAGTTTCTCCAGTTCAGATGCATTTAGAAAACTACCCATAGTGTCAAACAGAATCGTTACAGACGGAGATTGCCGTATGGGTTCAAGTATAACTTCGCGATTAGTCTTTATTATTTGGGCATTATTCAGTTCTTCCTGCAAGTTACTGATTTGCTTTCTCATAAGATTTATCTGGTCGTTCATACGATTGAGTTCACTAACCGAAATCTTCTGAGTATTAGATTTGACTTTCTTACTCCACCTACTGAACATATTTTTGAATGTATAGCTCACCCCTGCACTCAAATAAAATGAAGGTAAAACCTTACTTTTATCATTTACATCATAATACTTAGGCTGTATTAACAAGCCCGGTTCCAGATAGATATTCCATTTGGGAGTAAGGTTGTAGACAGCCTGTATACCCAGATTACCGGTCAATACATTCATATATGAATAATATTTCAAAGCATCACCAAACCTGTGATGATAAAAACCGATTCCCAGCGTACCATTCAAATTGAAAGCACGATAGTGATTTCCACCATACAAATGAGCCATATAAGTCAGCTGACCTCCAAAAATCTGGCCGCGACTGTCTTTCAGCAAGCGAGTATTCCCGAATGCACCCTCCAGTTTTATTCCGGCCCATTGGTTCATCCAAATTCCTCCTCCAACTTTTCCCGTTGCCTCCACGTAACCATTAGTGTTCATCAGCGCTTCAGTATATACACTTCCTGTAACAAACCAGTTATATTTTTGGAATTCATCCTTTAACTGTGCCGTCACATTTGTTGACAGCATAATTGCCCCGGCTGCTAGTACTAAGTTTAATATTCTCATATTGGTCAATAGAATTATGCGTTAAGTTTACATCGGAATCACATTCACAGAGACGGTTTGTCTCACTGGAGTATGCTTACCTTTCACAGAAATATTGGTAAAAATTAATTTATCACCTTTCATCGTTTTGGTTAGAATCTGCTTCATTTCCGGAGTCAGTTCCGCGCTGTTGGAATGCGCCATTCTCACCGTCTGATTCTCTCCCTTAATAAGCATCAGGTCGAACCCAGTCACTGTTTCCTGCGTATTTACACCCCCCTCCATATTCAGTTTAATCCGACTGATAGACTGAATCTCTTTTTGGCTTAATGGCACATTACTTCTGTACTCCCGCTGTCTGCCGCTAGACGCTATATACATAAGTGAAGGAACAGGAGTAGGCAGCGGCATGACTTTATATTCATATCGAGCCAGCACTTTCCCCCCGCTTTTTACAGTCAGCACAGCAGTCTGCTCCTTCCCGTCTGGAACAGCTATGTAATTACTTCCTTCTTTCCGGATACTTCCATTACTAAGGCTTACCTCCAGGTTAGTCGGGCTTTCCGATAAAGCAGTTACACTGATAAGATTCTCATAATTCGCAAAAAGAGGAGCTTGATTCTCAGTCATCACCAGCATTTTCATGTGCCCATCTTTGTTCTTCACAGTCTGTCCGTGCATATTCCGGTTTTCCAGATGAGCCACAAGCGCTTCCAGCAAATTATTATCAAGTACCGGCCTCACTTCCTGCCGTGGCATAAGCGAATCATTACCTTTTACCCGTTCGTTTACACAACGCAGAGTCTCGTTGAAAGCAAGCCACAGATCCTTTTGAATTTTACTCATCATCATTTTGCATCCAATGACCGGCAGATTGGCAAAATGCCTTTCTTCCCAGCTTTTCCCTTTTTCATCAGCATCGGTATTCAGCAGGCTCCCAATCATTTTTCTACTAGTCTCATCAAAAGTAAGTTGCAGACATTTCTTTCGGAATGCCTCGACAGCCACTTTCAGTTCCGATGCATTCTGCTGATGCAGCATGATTGCCTCCACGGCATTTAAGTCATCGTCCACGTTCATACCTTTGGTAAAACTCCCTTCCTGTGCAACAACCTGTATGGTATCCTCCAGATGCATAATATTTTCATCGATAACCAGCAACTCTTTTTTCAACTGAGCAACCTTCTGCACTGCATCCATATTCCCACATGCCGCAAGTTGTTTTTCCAGCACCCCGTTGTAAACCTTCAGTGTCTCTACATTTTTCTTCATGTCCTGGTTAGCAGTGGCAAATCCATCCAAAACCTCCCCAGAAATATTAATGGCCAACATGGCAATCAGAATAACATACAATAGATTAATCATTTTTTGCCGTGGCGGCAATTTATAATTATTCATATCTTGTTCAGTTCATTGTATCCAACATCTTTCTGTACTTCTCATTCAAAGCAGCAATTTCGTCAGCAAGTTTTCGGGCAGATTCTTGTATTACTTCATTGCTACCACCATTCTTGAGTTGTTTGATTTGTGCCTCGTACATTTCGTTCAGCTTGTTGATATACAACTCATTTAATGTTTCCACATTTTTATTGAGTTGCAGCAGAGCCTTGCTATCAAGATTCCTCACATGTTTTACATTGCTTTGGGTTATTGCAGGATCCGTATTTGCATTTTTATCATTCAGGATAGGATACACACGCTCCCATTTGTACTCGCGAGCCGGTTCATCAAAACCAGAAATAAAAAAGATAAACACTTCCGTACACAAGCCAATCATCAGGAACAAGTCATCGTATGGCGCATGCATGATTTTCAGTACGGCTCCTAAAATTACCAGACAGGCCCCCCAGCAGTAACAGATATTATAGAAATTTTTACCTGTGCGGCTACCTAAAAAAGATTTGAGTGACATAATAATACATTTTAAAAGCCGCAATGGTCTACTCCATTACGGCTTTATATTAAGATGAGATTTATTTTACCATTTTGATGATAGCTGCCCGGCTTAAGCGCGGATTATCCTGGAACATAGTGTCTACACCGCCTCTATACTCCATAGTAAGTTGATTCTTGTCTACACTATATTTGTCTACCAGCGTATTATACACGGCTTCAGCTCTTAATTTACTTAAACGCTCGTTGAACTCAGCAGTACCAGTCTGTTTGTCTGCATACCCAGTAATCACGAATTTATTTTCAGGATATTTCTTTATCAGATTTGCATACGCTTCCAGGTTCACAGCCTCTTTATCGCTCAGGTAAGCCTTGTTGATATCGAAGAAAGCCACATACTCAACAGCATCTGCCAGCCAGTTTTCATTCTCAGGTGCAGCAGCAGTTACCACAGGACGGTTATTTTTTTCCTCTTCCAGTGTATTTACCTGTTTTCTCAGGTTCGCATTTTCCTCATGCATGCTCTTTAGCTGACTCTGCACCAATTCCATTTCCGCAGCAGAAATGTTCTTGCTGGCCCCCTTGAACTGTTCTTTAAAGGTATATGTAATACCAGCAGTCAGGTAGCCCGACAAAGCTGCATCCTTTTTCTTCTCCGGATTATAATACTGAGGTTGTACCGTCAGTCCCGGTTCTGCATAAATACTCCATTGCGGAGTAATGTTATATACAGCCTGGATACCCAGATTACCATTAATCGTATTCATGTAGGAATATTTTTCCAGTGCATCACCTGTATTGTAGCGGTAAAATCCAGCTCCCAGCGCCAGATTCAGGTTAAAGGGCTTGTAAGTCTTGGCTCCATATAAACGTGCCATATAAGTCAGGTGCCCCCCGTAGACCTGTCCGCTGTAGTTGTTTTGCAGATGTAATCCTCCGGCAATCCCTTCCAGCTTTAACCCGAGCCAGGGATTTACCCAAAGACCAACCCCCAGTTTTCCAGCTGCAGTAATATATCCATCGGTATTCATAAATCCTTCCGTAGAAACTCCTCCGGTCACAAACCAGTTATTTTTCTGGAAAGAGTTCTCATTTTGTGCAATGCTGCTTGTGGGTAACAATAAAGTCACCATAGCCCACATAATAGTTTTTTTCATTCTTAATTTTAGTTTTTGGGATTACTTTTTTCCGTGTTGTATGAAGACCACCTTCTTGTTCTATACAAGAAAGCAGTCTTTTCTTTTTATAGTCAGTCTAGCAAATAAAAGATTACTGAGCATTTCCACTCGTACTTGTACCTCCAGAATGCTGGTCGGCCGAAGCATTGATATAGCTAAATGTAACGCCGGTATACTTCTTCAAGGTAGCAGTTATCGTGCTATTGTCCGACAGAGGGAAGCTATAAGTAATAGTATCATATTTCCCTTCTGCTTTCCAATACATGATACTGTTTCCACTTACATTCGTAGTTTCTTCGTAGTTTACGCTGTAAGTACCTTCTGCACCTTCCTGAGCAACGATGGCATTTTTCACTAGTTCAGCCAGTTCACCGCTAGGTGCAGTAACGTATGTCCATCCCATTGAAGCAGTATAGGAAATCTTCACATCAGTTTGTGCCTCAAAGTTTCCACTGTTATCCACTTTACCTTCTTTAATCAGCGAATTAGTAGTAGTCTGTGAAGTTCTGGTAGAAGATATACGGAATTCATAATTTCCATCAAGTTCTCCCGAACTCATAGTAAAGTTATAACTGTTGGTATTTACGTCATACACAGCTTCTCCCAACACTTCATCTGCTCTTGATTTGCTGCTCTTAAGCACAGTTACATTTTGGAAAGCCGTACCAGCTTCAGCCGGATTGTTTACAGACAAAATAACAGGATTCTCCTCTGATGCCACAATGCTTCCCTCCTGGGTTTCTATATAAACAGCCATAATTGGAGTAGAAACCTGTTGGCCAACCTGTGTAGAAGCAACTTCCGGTATATATTCCGTCATAGAAACTTTTGTACCCTCTTCTACCACTTCTTTCGGAACATAAGCACCTACACTGCTGACATTCTTCAAGGCACTTTCATCCGATACATTTGAAACTTCCGTTTCACCTGTATTACCATTAGATTCAATCAACACATTTTGGCTGACATCAGCAATAGTCGCATCCTTTGCCTTTTTCGTCATCAATACAGATACGGCCACACTTGAACGGTTCGTCAATCCAGCCAGTTTTATGCTGGTAGAAGCCTGCAAGTATTCATCCTTTACAAAATCCACCACATACTCTTTTTGCTCATTAACGGTCAGAGTAAATTGTCCGTTTTCATCTGTAGTTACCGCATCCAGTCCAGAAGTTGAAACAGTAACCCCACTCAGTGCATTATCACCCTCTTTTACTTGTCCTACGATATAATATTCCGTTATATCTTTAATCGGATCTTCCACTTGTTCCGGACTCTTTTCATTGTCACTCACAGAACAAGAACTCATGCAAGCACCTGCAATCAGCAAAAGTGCCATTGCCACTAATTTAGTTGTTTTCATTTTTTCAATTGTTTTTGGTTTGTTGGTTTTTAAATATTTCATTTTCCAAATTCCTCATAGTCTTTCATCAGAAAATACCGTATATATTCCGGCTGATAAAAGCCACGTGTCCGGTTTTCTCCGGTAATAGTGGTGTATAATATTCCAGGTTTATCGTTCACAGAACTTACCCCTTTTGTTATAGCCCTGTATTCATACGTAAAATAATCAGCCGGTTTAAGTCGCACACCTTTCCAGCGTTTATATTTTCGTCCAGGCAATGGAAGAGCAAAGTTAAAGCCACCGTCTACCTGTCCTTCCGCATACAACGCATACAACCCCACGGTACATTCACCAAAATGTCTTATCATGCTGCCTTTTACTCCATAGTCTCCATATACGAAGCGTACAGCCTCTCCGGTCAGTTCCGTATTCCATCCAGGAACATATACCCTTCCATACAACCGGGCATCCAACCGTGGTTTTCTGGTCAGTGACCATTCCCGGTCTACAAACATAGAAAACACTGTCAGTCCCGTTTTTACACCAGCCTCCCACCGTCCGTTAGCATTTCTCCATCTCAAATCAGCCATACCTCCCAACCGGTGATTGGTGAACTGCCCTGCAGTGACGGTCAGTGTCCAGTTCTTCTTCAGATAAAATCCCTGTCTCACTGCCACAATCCCCGGCCGTACCTGTTTTAACTCACCTTTCTGGTTCCCAACGATTGGCAATATCACCTGTGCCGCCAGTTCCGATCCCTTCCAAAGCGGCATTTCAATGGCCGGAGCCAGTGCAATGGCATATCTGTACAATTTGTCAAGGCTTGAGTTTTCCAGAAACAAATGAGGGTAGACCACAATATCCGGTCGCCAGGCACTTTTATGTTCCGTCTTCGTCCCTTCCAGCAATGACAGTGTATAGTCAGTTTCACAGCTCAATTTCATTTGTCCGAACACCTCGCACAAATTCACCTCCTGACGGCGATAAGCATTTACCAGTTCTTTATCCAGACATATTTCCAGCTGCGGCAGTCCGTTGGCATCCATTACCACCATTCGCAGTTCCTTATCCTCCGTCATACCCTCCAGGGCCGATTTTATGGCATCTCCCACCCCTTCGTATGAACTTCTAAACGCCCGGTCCTCAAAAGCTACGGCAATCCCCTTGTCCGATTGTGCCATGCGGATGTTCTCCATACCCAGTTCTGCCAGTTGCATGTCCACCTGTGCAGACAAGTTTATCACCGCAGAAAAAGATACGCACATAATCATCAGCTTCCTTCTCATATTCAGCCCCTCCCCTAATGAAACAATGTACATTCATATCGCAGTCCGCCGGCAATACATTCAAATCCCCCCGTAAACGCACATAACGATACACGGTTCCACAGTCTCGCCGTAATACCCAGATTAAACTCGCGTGTATCATATTCCGCAATCAGACACAACTGCGGACAGAACGACGGCCTGTATGTAATACCTCCGAATACTCCATTTCTCAGCATATTCCATTTGCTGGTCCATCCTTGATAACCAGCCGTCACACCCAGTTCGTGTCCGGCGAACAAGAAATGCTTGGTAACAGCCCCGTAAATACTGCGATAATAATTGTTACCCAAATCTCTTGCCGGGTCGTTGACCCCAACCGCCACCGCCGGCCACCACTTCCCCTCTTTGAGAGGTTGCAGTTTAATGGACACCGACCGGTCTTGCTGATTGTATTTGGGTTTAGCTGTCATGTACGATCTTTTCAATAATGTTTCGCGGTACGTCAGTTCCAGAAAAGAGAAAAACGTTATGTTTACAAAGTAATTTCCTGTATGATAATCAAATGGATTAAGATGTTCAGGCAAGAAATTACCCCCAATCATGAATCTTCCCGTTTCGTTCATTTCCGCCGAAGGTGCATTAAGCAGACCAGTTACTCCTATCGCGTATTGTGCCTGCACCTTTTGAGGTGAAAAAACAGACAAGGCAACTCCCATAATGAGTAAAAAGCCCAATGACTTTATCGTATGTCGTGCCATATATAAATTTTGCAGCTTTAACCTGTATATAAGCTAGTACGCATTCTTTTCACCGTGCAGAGCATTGGCCACGGTCTTGTAGATAATGAACAAGTCTAGTCCGAAGCTCCAGTGTTCAATGTACCAGATATCTCCACGCACACGGCCTTCCATGTCCTTCAGCTCCTTGGTCTCCCCACGGAAGCCCGTCACCTGGCTCCAGCCTGTAATACCCGGCTTCACGAAAT
>OGMH01000225.1_pt1 | contig 42499 bp, 39 predicted proteins | sample 1573191 | NCBI WGS metagenome assembly OGMH01 (sample SAMEA2581978, study PRJEB24529) | metagenome | biome: Human gut stool | place: China | collected 2011 | reverse complement strand
TATACAACAAATAAGTGCAACTGAATAATATAAAGCATATTGATATTATCCATAAAAATACTACATAATGATTATAAAGATAGCATATATCTAAAAATGAAGATAAGAAACTATATGATTTTTTGAAAATCATCAATAACTTATTGCATAAATCGAATATTTTAACCGTTCATTTTACGAGAATGACATCATCGGTAAAGACGAATTTCTTCAGAACATCTACCTTGAGGAAATAAAAAACCAACCTAAAAAATAGGGATAAAGATTTAGAGATAAATCTTGTTTTTTCATATAAATATCAGTATATTGGCGCAAAAGCAAATTCTAATATGAAGGAAAGACTTCTTATAAAATGTGATACTACTATTTATGCAGACGAGATTACAAATCTGCTCATTGAAAATAATATTGTTTCTCGCCAGCATGATGAGGGGCAAGACCAAAATCCAGGTGCTTATGGTGCTATCACAGGTATTGCGATATATGTTTTTGAGAAAGATTATGAGAAAGCTGTTGAGATAATAAATCCTATTATTGACAGTAGAAATAAATCTCATATCTGGTGTCCTAAATGTGGAAGTTACAATGTGTCGGCCATAGCCGTAAGTAATAAATACGGAACAGCTATAGCATTATGGTGCATCTTTCTTTTTCTTATTCCGGGGCTTTATCTTGTTTGGGCAAATGATTTGGGTATCAGATCAACTATTGCCGATTATATAGCATTGTCTATGTTTATTTCGTTTCTTGTAGTTGCATTCTTGGGAAAAACTTCTAATGCCAATTATATATGTAAAGACTGTAATAAAAGGTTCCACCATAAATGACTTTCTACAGTAAGCTCCACCGAGTTTAAAGTAATATACTATATCCGCTTCGTTATTCAGCAAACTTTAAAAAGACTTCAGCAGCGAACTGTTCACCGACCTATCGACCTCTCGTTTGACCTTCTTCGTTTTGTAACCAAAGTCGAAGGTATAAGCTAATTTGATGTGGCAGTACTGACCGCTTGTCCTGAAATCTTCGTCCGAATCATATGCATAGAGGTCATGCTGGAACGTTTTTCGAAACTTCCGGTCGGTAAACGGAGACACGACATTGACTTCCGCAAAGAAGTTTCCTTTGCCGTAAGTACACTCCAGACCGTAGTTGACGGGGGTTTCTTCTATTCCCAGCGAAGTGGTGTTGACAATCTTGTTTCTGAAATTGACGTAGGGCGAAAGACTGAAATCACCCAGGTAAACATTGGCATTGAGGTTGCCGGTCAGATTTCTGTTGCCGAAACTACACACGGAATGAACAGACGTATAATTGTATCTTATATCGCCCGACAAGCTGAACATCCGGTTGAACGAGTGCGAAGCCGCCAGTATGGCAGCATAGTAATGAATGTTTCCACGGTTAATGAACGACCTGACGAGGTAAGTATCCTGAACATAATAGTCGTGAACCACCGGATTATGCTCTAGCTTGTACTGGAGAATGGCCAAAAGTCCGGTTTTCTTTATCTTACCGGAATAATACAGGAACGAATTGAATGAACATCCGCTCTTCAGGTTCGGATTGCCGGTCTGTACCAGATAAGGATTAAGCCCGATGCGTGCCTGATTGATGAGGTCCATGCCGTAATTATAATTGTTATAGGAGGAGGACCATAACAGCATCCCTCCTTTCAGCTGATATTGAAGGTTCAGATTGACACGCGGCGACAGCTTGCTGAATTTTTCGCTGCCGTGAAGCCGGTACTGAAGCCAGTCCACTCCCACCCTTGACCGTAGTGACAGTTTCGGGCTAAAAGCATAATTATAGGAAAGGAAAGCCAGCGACTCATTTTTCCATAGTGACTGCCTCAGCGGATGGCTGCCCTCGTATTGCGCATTCCACACATGATGAAAATCGAACAGCTCGGCCGAAAATGAATGCTTTCCTTTGGACAGGTTATAGATGGCCGACAACTGAAATCCTCCGGCATTTTCCGATTCATAGGAACCCGTCTCATAGTCCTGTTCAGAGTAAGTACGGTTGTACAAGTTACGAGAATAAGTGCCATGTAATCCAAAAGTAAAATCCTGTGTCTTCGATATAGAGATAGTACCCGTCAGTTAGGATAAATTACCAAATGATTGTCTACCCGCGACACATTCGATGCCACGATAGTCACCTCATCCAACGCGATGGTCCGGCTGACGGAATCATTTGACAACGTCTGCGCAATCATGCAGAAGGGGCATGAAAGGAGAAAACAGCCCATTATTATTCTGGACATGTATTTCCTTTTATCCATATAAGGCCTGTACTTATTCATTTTGTTCTCATGACATTTGCAAATATATAACATTTATCCATTCATTCTCCGTACCTTTGTATCTATCTAAACGAAAAAAATATGATAGGAAGCATTCTAGGCGACATCGCAGGCAGCGTCTACGAGTTCCGCAACATCAAGACAAAAGAGTTTCCTTTCCTCACTCCGCAGAAAGGATATACTGACGACAGCATTCTGACCCTCGCCACGGCCGACTGGCTGCTGCACGGCGGAGACTGTGCCACCTATTATTTCCGTTATGCCACCCGTTACCCCTGTCCGCTGGGAGGCTTCGGCGGACGTTTCCGCGAATGGCTCCGACAGGGACAACAGACGGGACAACTCCTTCCTTACGGCAGCTGCGGCAACGGCTCGGCCATGCGTGTGGGCCCCGTGGGATGGGCATTCCGCACGGAGGAAGAGACACTGGAGGCTGCACGCATATCGGCAGCCTGCACGCACAACCATCCCGAAGGCATCAAGGGTGCCCAGGCTACGGCACTCTGCATCTTTCTGGCCCGGAACGGAAAGAGCAAGGAGAATATAAAAAATACCGTCGAAGCAAAATTCGGCTACAACCTGAACTTCACCTGCGACAGTATTCGTGACACCTATCAATGGGACGCCACCTGCCAGGGTACCGTGCCCCAGGCCATCCGCGCCTTTCTGGACGGGACGGACTTTGAGGACTGCGTACGTACGGCCATCTCATTGGGTGGCGACAGCGACACGCTGGCCTGCATCACGGGCAGCATTGCCGAAGCATTCTACGGCATTCCCCCTGCCCTGCACGCTCAGGCCATGCTCTACCTGCCAACTCACTTCCAGCAGATAGTGACGGAATTTGAAGGGAAATTCGGACCGGATATCCGCTAGAATTCACTCCCCCCAAAAAACACAAGTACATTCACAAGAAAACGCCTTTGCGTTTTACCCGAAACGTAAGTACGTCTTGGGGAAAACGTAAAGGCGTTTGCATCCAAACGTCGAAGCGTTTTTTGCGGCAAAGAATTTTTCTGATTCTCAGCCGGTTATTTTTTCAGGAAATCGGCCCGCATCGGAGAGAAGCAGTCGATGAGCAAACCGGCCTCCAGGCACTTGCAACCGTGAAGTACATCCGGTTCAATATAAATACCGTCGCCAGCAGATACCACCTGCGTCTTCCCGCCCACGGTAAACTCAAACTTTCCGCTGGCCACGTAAGTGGTCTGCGTGTGATAATGCGTGTGGGCTGTACCTACGGCACCCTTCTCAAACTTCACCTTTACGAGCATCACCTGTCCGTCGTATCCCATAATCTGACGGGTTACTCCCTCGCCAGCCGATTCCCACTCGGTTCCTTTCTCTGTTATGAAGACCTCGCTGCGTGTCTTCTTTGTCGGTGTGTCGGTCGTGTTTTCTGCGGTAGCCGACAGCACACTGGTCATTGCCAAAGCTGCCATCAATACAAATGCTTTTTTCATGTTTCTATTTTTTAGATTTAGTTGACTTCAAAACGAAGGGTCGTGCCCCGATCCTTTCCTTGCGGAAGCGCATGCGTGCCACGCCTGCCGTTCACCGTAATCTGCACCTCATCCTGACACTGCATGGGGTCACTGAAGTACACCTCCCAGCGTCCGCCCGTTCCCCGTCCGATACGGTACAGACCAGGCGTGTGAAAATCCACTTCCAGTTCCGGTGTTACGCGAAGGGTGAAAGGTTCACGCACGGCTGCCCAGCAGACCGAACGGTCGACCTGCCACACTGCCTGCAAACGGCTGTCATTACACATCACCCGGAAATTGTCGGTACGGAAGTTACGCAAGTCGGCTTCCGTAGCCTCGGGAAGGACGGCATAACAGTAAGAAGACTCTTTCGGACGTACGCCGTGGTCCAGATAAAGGGTAAACAACCGGCCTGAAACGGTATCGTTCTTGTACATCTTCATCACGTCGTGCCAACTTCCGGAAGATGCTGCCGTGCGGGTAAAGCAACTGTCCAGATTGTTCCACAGCACATACCCACGTCCGTGATGCCAGATTCGCGTATCGTCGGCAGTAGAGATGCGAAGCGGTTCCTCCCTGCTCCAGCACTGCTCCACGGCGGTGGTGACATGAAGAGCCGAATCGGAAGAGATGCCTGCTCCCAGACAAAGCACCGCCTCATCGGCAAAGAGCCAGAACTTCTGCGCCTTCAGCCCGTCACGGTCCAGCTCCATGGCGCTGATTCCGTTTTTCCCATCCGACAAGCCTCCCACAAAGCGGCCCCGATTGCGCGGATAATAGCTGTGCTTGAGCAACGGCACCGGCCGCACATCGTCGTAACAGGTCACACCGGGCAATTTGCGCCAGTCCCATAACGGGAAGATATCGTAATATTCCGTTGCATCCTTATAGATATAGAGGGCCCCGTCGCCCATGTAATAGCCTTTCATGTTATCGCCGTTCATGCTCTCCACTCCCATCACGCGGTCGGATGCCATCTTGAGCGAGGCCATCCATCCGGCACGGCGGCTCAGCGTGTAGTCCGACTGCCAGAAATGCTTGTGGCCAATCAGCCCGTTGCGCGGCGAAAAACAGTTTTCCAGCAGACGGGCAGCCACCTGGTTGCAGCGCGCATCGCATCCGCCTCCCAGTTCGGTAGCGGCAAAAGCCAGGCTCAATGCCTTGTGCAGCGGAGCCGAAGCAAAAAGCTGGCGTCCCAGGGAAGCGATGTCCATTTTCCCCTGCCAGATAACCCACTGATAACCCTCTTCCAGCAATCCGGCAATCACCTCCAGTTGCGAAGGCGTAAAAGCCATCGACGTGTCCGAAAAGAGGCCCGACAAAAGACTCATGGTGTACACATACGCCAGCCCGTAATTTCCGAACTGAGGTTGCGGTCCGTGCTGGTGGAAGCACCCGTCGTCCTTGATGCCTTCCTTTCCGCCCCGCACAATCTCCGACACAATCGTATCGCGCGCCTGTTTCACTAAATCCAGGTCGTTCTCCAGTACCCCTCGCATCATGACGTTACCCGCCAGCCACACCTTGTTCTGTCCGGTCATGCCGAAACGGGACTGCTTCATCACCGTGATGGCATCCTGCTTCTCGGCATCGGTCAGGAAAGGTTCAAACAAGATGAAGGCAGTGCCCAGCGTACGGGGAATACCAATCTGATTATAGTACCAGTTCAGGCAGACCGGCTTTTGGACAAACCAGTAGCGCAAGGCCCGATGAATGGCCTTCTCCACCTTCTTCGAATGATAATGTTCGTTTTCCGGATTGCTGAAATGCTTCACCATCTCGAGTATCCGTTCGGCATGCAGACGAGGGTCCCATCCCGATCGGTTGGTGTCCTGATAATTGATGTCACTCCACGAGCCGTCGGCCTGCAACGCTTTAAGGTAATGCCTCATCCGAGCCGCTTCGTACGGCACACGCTGCTGAAGTTCCATCACCACACGGTCGGACACTGAGAAGCCCGGCTGGTTCTGCAAGAGCAGCTCTTTCAGAGGAGATTCCTCCCCTTCCGACTGCACATAAATCCGGTTGAAATTCTGCCGGATGACCGACAAATCGCCTTCCGCCTTGCCGAAAGCCTGCGAAAAGGCCAGGCATGCGCAAAAAGAAAAAACTAAACGGGTGTATTTCATAGACATAGACTGAACGGTATTTTCTTATGACAACATTCCGCCCGGCACGCGACCGATTTCCACTTTCTCAAATTTATATCCCAGTCGTTTGAGCTCAATGGCCACCCCGATGCGGAACATCGTACGGCAGGCACGGGCAAACACATGGAAAGCCAGCGGACTCTGCGGCTCTATCTGTTCGTGGCGAATCAGTCCCACGGTAGTCTGTCCGCAGCGGCGGATGATGTCCTCCAGCTGGCGGGCCTCTTCACCGTCGAGCGACAGGCCGAGCAAATCACGCACGATGTGTTCATCCATATCGTCAAATCCCTGCTCTCCGTAGTACGACTGATAAGAAGCCTTTGCGCTGGCCTCCCAGTCCTCGTCCCAGCAAAAAGCTACTCCCAAGCCCAGATAGGCAGCCCAGGCCACCGACACCACGGGATAGTCACGAATCTGTTCCACGGCATCGGCCACGTACTCCGGTGCCAGGTCGTGCCAGCGGTTGTCCAGGTCCTCCGTAGCCAGCAGGGTGCCGTCCAGCACATGATAGTCAGTACACAAACGCAGCAATTCCTGCTGCAATCTCTCTTCAAAACGGTTCAAATATTCTGTATCCATTGATGGTTTTCTTTATTTTTTTGCCAAAGATACGAATTTAGCGAAAACCCACAAAAAAGCCATCCCGAAAGAAAATACAAGTTCTCACGGGATGGCATCTTATGTTAAAAAATCATCAAATTACAAACTTTCTTCAATCACAGCCTGCGCCGCAGCCAGTCTTGCGATAGGCACGCGGAACGGTGAGCAGCTCACGTAATCCAGACCTACCTTGTGGCAGAACTTCACGGACATCGGTTCACCGCCGTGTTCACCGCAGATACCGCATTTCAGTTCCGGACGTACGGAACGGCCTTTGGCTACCGCCATCTTGATAAGCTGGCCCACACCGTTCTGGTCGAGTACCTGGAACGGGTCTACCTTCAGGATCTTCTTTTCCAGGTAAACCGGCAAGAAGGAAGCGATATCGTCACGAGAGTAACCGAAGGTCATCTGAGTCAGGTCGTTTGTACCGAATGAGAAGTATTCGGCATGTGAAGCGATGCGGTCGGCAGTCAGGGCGGCACGCGGCACTTCAATCATGGTTCCCACCTTGAACGGAATTTCCACGCCTTCTTCCTTGAACAGTTTGGCAGCAGTTTCACGGATCACCTTTTCCTGTGCTTCGAATTCATACAGGATACCAATCAGCGGCACCATGATTTCAGGATGCGGGTCGTAACCTTCCTTCTTCAGTTCGCAGGCAGCACCCAGGATGGCGCGAGTCTGCATTTCAGTGATTTCCGGATACGTATTTCCCAGACGGCAACCACGGTGACCCAGCATCGGGTTGTGTTCGCACAGACTTTCCACGCGCTGGCGGATATATTCTACGGTCACACCCATGGCCTGTGCCATTTCTTCCTGACCTTTCAAATCGTGCGGAACGAATTCATGCAACGGCGGGTCGAGCAGACGTACGTTGACAGGCAGTCCGTCCATGGTCTTGAAGATTTCCTTGAAGTCAGCTTTCTGGTAAGGCAACAGTTTGTCGAGGGCTTTCTTGCGGCCTTCCACATCCTTGGCCAGAATCATTTCACGCATAGCTACAATCTTTTCGTCGTCGAAGAACATGTGCTCCGTACGGCACAGACCGATACCTACGGCACCGAAGCCACGGGCATCCTGTGCGTTGCGCGGCGTGTCGGCATTGGTACGAACTTTCAGGCGGGCATATTTGTCGCAGAGTTCCATCAGTTCGGCAAAGTTACCCGAAAGTTTGGCCGGCTGAGTCGGAATTTCTCCGGCATATACATATCCCTTGGTTCCGTTGATAGAAATATAATCACCTTCTTTCAGTACGACTCCGTCAATTTCTACCGTACGAGCCTTGTAGTCTACGTTGATGGCTCCGGCACCTGATACACAGCACTTACCCATTCCGCGGGCTACTACGGCTGCGTGTGAAGTCATACCTCCACGGGCAGTCAGGATACCTTCGGCAGCCTGCATACCAGCCAGGTCTTCTGGAGAAGTTTCAATACGTACCAATACCACGCGATGGCCGTTGTTATGCCATTCAGCAGCATCTTCTGCGAAGAAGACGATGCGTCCGCAGGCAGCACCTGGAGAAGCCGGCAAACCACGTGTCAGCACGCGGGCACGTGACAGTTCTTCCTTGTCGAATACCGGATGCAGCAGTTCGTCCAGCTTGTTGGGTTCGCAGCGCATCAAAGCGGTCTTTTCGTCAATCATGCCCTGATGCAGCATTTCCATGGCGATGCGCACCATAGCGGCACCTGTACGCTTACCGTTACGGGTCTGGAGGAACCAGAGCTTGCCTTCCTGCACGGTAAATTCCATGTCCTGCATGTCGTGATAGTGGTTCTCCAGTTTGGTCTGGAGTTCATCGAGTTCCTTGTAAATCTTCGGCATGGCTTCTTCCATAGAAGGATATTTGGCCACACGTTCTGCTTCGGAGATACCCTGCAATTCGGCCCAGCGCTGAGAACCGATCTTGGTAATCTGCTGCGGAGTACGGATACCAGCTACTACGTCTTCACCCTGCGCATTGATCAGGTATTCACCGTTGAACAGGTCTTCACCGGTAGCGGCGTCGCGTGAGAAGCATACACCCGTAGCTGAAGTCTCACCCATGTTACCGAATACCATGGCCTGTACGTTCACGGCTGTTCCCCACTCTGCCGGAATACCTTCCATCTTACGGTAAAGGATGGCGCGTTCGTTCATCCATGAATCGAATACGGCACAGATGGCGCCCCACAACTGTTCGTAGGCAGATGACGGGAATTCCTGTCCGGTCTGTTTCTTCACAGCTCCCTTGAAGCGGACTACCAGGGTCTTCAGGTCGTCCACGTCGAGTTCGTTGTCCAGACGCACGCCTTTAGCCTTCTTCACTTCTTCAATGATGGCTTCAAACGGGTCGATGTCTTCCTTGTTCACGGGTTTCATGCCCAGCACCACGTCGCCGTACATCTGTACGAAGCGGCGGTAAGAGTCCCACGCAAAGCGAGGGTTGTTGGTTTTGCGAGCCAGTCCTTCTACTACTTCATCGTTCAGACCCAGGTTCAGAATGGTGTCCATCATCCCCGGCATGGACGCTCTGGCACCCGAACGTACGGAAACAAGCAACGGATTTTCCACATCACCGAACTTCGACTTCATCAGGGCTTCTACTCCCTTGATGGATTTTTCCACGTCGTCTTTCAGCAGCGCAACCACTGCGTCTTTTCCTTTTTCAAAATATTCGTTGCAGACTTCGGTTGTTATGGTGAATCCGGGAGGTACAGGCACCCCGATCAGGTTCATCTCGGCCAGGTTTGCGCCCTTGCCACCCAAAAGATTTCTCATGTCAGCTTTTCCTTCAGCTTGTCCGTTTCCAAAAGTATAGACTCTTTTCTTTTCCATGTTTTCTTATATTTGATAAGGTTCAATAATGTTTTTCGTTGGTCAACCGCTGGCAAATCTATATATATTTTATTGAATCCCAAATTTTGTGAAGATATTTTTCGACATATTTTGCAACATAGAGTTTGCAAAATGAACTTCTTCGAAAAACATGGAAGAATGTCAGGAAAAATGTATAAATTTGCTCCCAAATTGGTTTTATTGAAAAGAACGTGGCAAGAAAGAAAAAAGAACTGCCTTTACTGGAGAAGGTAACGATAACAGACGTAGCCGCAGAAGGAAAAGCCGTGGCTAAAGTGAACGAGTTGGTAATATTTGTCCCGTATGTAGTGCCGGGCGACGTAGTCGATTTACAGGTGAAGCGCAAGAAGAACCATTACGCCGAAGCGGTGGCGGTAAAGTTCCATGAGAAATCACCCCTGCGCACGGAGCCGTTCTGCAGTCACTTCGGAGTGTGCGGAGGATGCAAATGGCAATGTCTTTCTTACGAGGAACAGCTCAAGTACAAGCAGAAACAAGTGTTCGACAACCTCACCCGCATCGGGAAGGTGGAACTGCCGGAATTCCGTCCTATCTTAGGCTCGGAAAAGACCCGCTTTTACCGTAACAAGCTGGAGTTTACATTCTCCAACAAGCGCTGGCTTACGGAAGAGGAGGTGAAGCAGGATGTGAAGTACGACCAGATGAATGCCGTGGGATTCCATATTCCGGGGGCGTTCGATAAGGTGCTGGCCATCGACAAGTGCTGGTTGCAGGACGACATTTCCAACCAGATCCGCAATGCGGTACGCGACTATGCCTACGCGCACAACTTCCCGTTCTTCGACTTGCGCACGCAGGAAGGACTTCTTCGTAACATCATGATCCGTACCTCGTCTACGGGCGAACTGATGGTGGTGCTGCAGTGCAAGGTGACCGACGACGAAGGCCGCCGCAAGATGGAAGAGATTCTGCAGTTCATGGCCGACAGCTTCCCGCAGATTACTTCGCTCATGTATGTTATCAACAACAAGTGCAACGACACCATCGGCGACCTCGACGTGGAGGTATTCAAAGGCAACGACCACATCTTCGAGGAGATGGAGGGACTGCGCTTCAAGGTGGGACCGAAATCGTTCTACCAGACGAACTCTGAACAGGCCTATAATTTATATAAGGTGGCACGCGAGTTTGCCGGACTTACGGGCAACGAGCTGGTGTACGACCTCTACACGGGTACAGGTACCATCGCCAACTTCGTAGCACGCCAGGTACGCAAGGTGGTGGGCATCGAATATGTGCCCGAAGCCATCGAGGATGCCAAGGTGAACTCGGCCCTGAACGGCATCGACAACACGCTGTTCTATGCGGGCGACATGAAGGACATCCTTACCAACGACTTCATTGCGGAACACGGACGTCCGGATGTCATCATCACCGACCCTCCCCGCGCTGGTATGCACAATGACGTGATCGACGTGATTCTGGCTGCCGAGCCGAAACGCATCGTCTACGTGAGCTGCAACCCGGCCACACAGGCACGCGACCTCCAGCTGCTCGACGGCAAGTACAAGGTGACTGCCGTACAGCCTGTCGACATGTTCCCTCACACGCATCACGTGGAAAATGTCGTGCAACTGGAAAGACGCTAAACACTCTCCCCTATCTTCTAACTTTTAACTGACGCAACAAAGTGGCAAGAAATAACTCTGGCAACAACGGCCGACGCCCTATCCCGCGTGCCGCAGCCAAATATACAATCTATCCGGTCAATGAACCGGCGGAACTGATGGAGTTCCTTATGAAGAAGATGGACGGCATCAGCCGCACGCGCGTAAAAGCCTTGCTGGCCAACCGCGTGGTGCTGGTGGACAACAACATCCAGACGCAGTACAACTTTCCCCTGAAGCCGGGCATGAAGGTGCAGGTGAGCCGTGAAAAGAACAAGCACGAGTTCCGTCACCCCATGCTGAAGATTCTCTACGAGGATGCCTATCTCATCGTGGTAGAGAAGAAGGAAGGACTGCTGTCCGTGGCTACCGACCACCAGAAGGAGCGTACCGCACAGCACATTCTGAATGAGTACGTGAAGCGCACGCACCGCAACAACCGCATCTTCGTGGTGCACCGTCTGGACCGCGAAACCTCGGGCATCATGATGTATGCCAAGGATGAAAAGACGCAGCACACGCTCCGCGACAACTGGCACGACATCGTGTACGACCGCCGCTACGTGTCCATCGTCATGGGCAACATGGAGAAAGACCAGGGCACCGTACGCTCCTGGCTCACCGACCGCAAGCTGTACGTCAGTTCCTCGCCGGTAGACGACGGAGGCAAGCTCTCCATCACGCACTACCGCACCATCAAGCGGGCCAACGGCTATTCGCTCATGGAACTGCAACTGGAAACGGGACGCAAGAACCAGATTCGCGTGCACATGCAGTCGCTCGGTCATCCGGTAGTGGGCGATGCACGTTACGGCTGCGAAACCGACCCGCTCGGACGTCTGGCACTCCACGCCTTCAAGCTGTGCTTCTACCACCCGCTTACGGGCGAACGGATGGAATTCGAGACTCCCTATCCTGCCCCGTTCAAGAACCTGATGCTGAGAAAATAAAAACAATATATGATAAAAAACCTGATTTTTGATTTCGGAGGGGTCATCGCCCCTATCAGCCGCGAACAGGCGGTGGAAGCGTTCCGCCAGTTAGGAGTAGCTGATGCCGACCAGCGCCTGGACAAATATCACCAGACGGGAATTTTCCAGGAATTGGAAGAAGGAAAAATTACCCCCGATGAGTTCCAGGAAAAACTGGGACAGTTGTGCGGCGGACGCACACCCAGCTGGGAGGAGACGCGCCAGGCATGGCTGGGCTATTTCACCGGACTGGACGAACGCCTGCTCGACTGCCTGAAGGAGCTGCGCAAACGCTACAAGCTCTTCGTGCTGAGCAACACCAATCCTTACGTGATGGACTGGGCCTGCAGTCCGGCATTCTCGTCAAAGGGGAAACCGCTCACCGACTATTTTGACAAGCTGTACCTCTCCTACCAGATTGGAGTGACTAAGCCCGACCGGCAGATTTTCGACTTCCTGATAGCCGATGCCGACATTCTTCCGTCAGAATCGCTCTTCATTGACGACGGGGCCGGCAATGTAAAGGCAGCACGCGAACTGGGTTTCCAGACCTACTGCCCGCATAACGGCGAAGACTGGCGCGATGCGCTGGCTGTCCTGCTTCAGAAAGCCTGACCAGGCACAATAATACATCTCCATAGCACCCTGCACCGGAAACATTTCCACCGGCTGCAGGGCTTTTTTATGCGCCAATCCCTACCTCCGATAGGGAAATTCCCCCACAGGAATAGGAAAAATCATTCGTTTGTATGATTTTTTCCGGATACCTTTGTCACATAGAGGAAAACAAACACACAAAGAGTTATGAGAACAAGGGTAAGAAAATTCATGTATATGGCGATGCTGGTCGCACTGACACTCGCCTTCCCGTCGTGTAACGTGGAAATGGAACTGGGAAACAACACCCTGGAATATCGTGAACGCACAGCGTATCTCTGCAGCTACGACTGGCAGGACGACTGGTACGACGACTACGGCTTGCATCACTTTCAGGTGCTGCGCTTCTATACCAACGGAACTGGTGAAGACTTTATCCGCATTCAGGATGCTCACGGACGTTGGGAAGAATATACCTACACCTTCACGTGGGACTGGTACGACGCTTTCTACACCAGCATCCGGTTGAACTACGGCCGAGGCGACTACTCCTACATGGACAATATCCGCCTGGGAGAAGGACGAATGGAATGCCTGCTCGACGGTGCGGCAGTATGCTTCTATAGTTATTAAAAAAATCAGCAAGAAAAACCGACAGATAAAGCGAACAAAACACGAAATCAGTTTGTTATAGAAATAAATCACCAAAGAATTTCATGTTTTCTTTTTTAAGATAATTAATTTTTTAGTTTATTCGTTCAAAAAAAAACGTATCCTGCCGTGAGACAGCGATACGTTTTTTTATGCAATGAACACAAGAGTTCCGCCCGCGGGGTCAGCTCATGCTGCCACCCACGATGTCCAGCAACTCGTTGGTAATCGCCTGCTGGCGGCTCTTGTTGTAAATCAAGGTCAGTTCCTGAATCAGGTCGTTTGCATTGTCCGTGGCAATCTGCATAGCCATGGTGCGCGCGGCATGTTCCGAAGCCGTGGAGTCAAGCAGCACGGTGTACATCTTCATACGGAGCACCTTGGGCAGCAACTCCTCCATCACCTGTTCCGGCGACGGCTCGATGAGGTAATCGGCCTGCATGGTTTCCTGCTCCTCTCCCTTCTCGTCCGCATGACCGGCACTCAGGTCGAGCGGCAAGTAAGTTTCCCGCGTCAATACCTGCGAAGAGGTCGACTTGAAGTGGTTGTAGAGCAGCTCCACCTGCTGAATCTCACCGTTGGCAAACCGTGTCATCAGCTCGGCAGCCAGGTCGGCCGCCTCCTGATAGTTCGGTTTTCCGCTCATGTGCTGATAATCGCCGGCCGCCGTCAGTCCCTGCATCTTCTTCACCGCATCGGCCACCTTACGGCCCACCGGATAAATCAGGATGTTCTCACGGCCCACCTTCGGCTCATACTCTGCCACCACCTCGTTCAGGTGACGGATGACATTGGCATTGAATCCGCCGCACAGACTGCTGTTGGAGGCAAACACCACCACGGCCACTTTCTTCACTTCACGTTTCACTGCAAAAGGCGATTCCACGCTCAGCTCCGCGCCCAGGAAATTACTGAGCATGCGGTGCAACCGGCGTTCGTAGGGAAGCATATTTTCAATGGCCTCCTGCGCCTTGTGCAGCTTGGAAGACGCCACCATCTTCATCGCCGAAGTAATCTTCAGCGTGCCGTGGATTGAGTTGATTCTTCCTTTAACTTCTTTCAGTGATGCCATGGGATTTATGCTTTAAATTGTTCAGCTGCGTCTGCGGCCAGTTTTTCAATGAGCGACGTAATTTCGTCGGTAATCTTTCCGGAAGCCAGCACGTCGAGCACATCCTTCTGATGGTTGGCACGCAGGTAAGTCAAGAACGCATCCTGGAAGGCACGTACCTTCGAAATAGGAATGTCGCGCATCAGTCCGTGCGTACCACAGTACAGAATGGCCACCTGTTCGCCTACCGGCATCGGTGAGTACTGCGGCTGAATCAGCAGCTGGTTGTTCTTACGTCCACGGTCGATGGCCATGGCAGTCACAGAGTCCATGTCGCTGCTGAACTTCGAGAAGGCCTCCAGCTCACGATACTGTGCCTGATCAATCTTCAGCGTACCGGCCACTTTCTTCATACTCTTTATCTGGGCGCTACCACCTACACGCGATACGGAGATACCCACGTTGATAGCCGGACGGAATCCCTGGTTGAACAAGTCAGTTTCCAGGAAGATCTGACCGTCGGTAATGGAAATCACGTTGGTCGGAATGTAGGCAGACACGTCGCCGGCCTGTGTTTCGATAATCGGCAGGGCGGTCAGTGAACCTCCGGCCTTTACCTTGCCCTTCAGGCTGGGCGGCAGGTCGTTCATCTGTTCGGCCACTTCCTGCTGGTTGATAATCTTCGCCGCACGTTCCAGCAGACGAGAGTGCAGGTAGAAGATATCACCCGGATACGCCTCACGTCCTGACGGACGACGCAGAATCAGTGATACCTCACGGTAGGCCACGGCCTGTTTTGACAAGTCATCGTACACCACCAGTGCATGACGGCCGGTATCACGGAAGTACTCGCCGATGGCAGCTCCCGCAAACGGAGCGAAATACTGCATGGCAGCCGGGTCGGAAGCCGTAGCAGCCACCACGATGGTGTAGTCCATCGCACCCTTCTCACGCAGCGCATTCACGATGCTGGCCACGGTAGAACCTTTCTGACCGATGGCCACGTAGATACAGTACACCGGATTTCCTGCCTCGTAGTTGGCACGCTGGTTGATGATGGTATCGATGGCAATGGCCGTCTTACCTGTCTGACGGTCACCGATAATCAACTCACGCTGTCCGCGGCCGATAGGAATCATGGCATCGATAGCCTTCAGTCCCGTCTGCAGCGGTTCCGTTACCGGCTGACGGAAGATAACCCCCGGTGCCTTACGCTCCAGCGGCATCTCGCACAGCTCTCCGCCAATTTCGCCGCGCCCGTCCAAGGGCACACCCAGAGGGTCGATTACACGTCCCAGCATCGATTCTCCCACGTTGATGGAAGCAATGTGCTTCGTACGCTTCACAATCATCCCCTCCTTAATCTGGTCGGTCGGACCCAGAAGCACCGCTCCCACGTTGTCCTCCTCCAGATTCATCACCGTTCCCATGATACCGTTTTCAAACTGCAGCAACTCGTTGGCTTCCGCATTACGCAAACCGTAAATACGGGCCACACCGTCGCTCACCTGAAGCACGGTACCCACTTCGTCGAATTTCAGCGAGTTGTCAATCCCCTTCAACTGTTGGAGCAATACCTCTGAAACTTCGCTGGGTTTTATTGTATTTTCTGGCATAATTCTTTTTAATTAATAATTAATAATGAACAATTAAAAATGAACAGTGAATAATAGGAATCGTTTTTCATTATTCATTCTTCATTATTCATTGTTTACACTATTCTCCTGTTTTTCGCGATAAACTGCTGTTTCACGCGCTTCAACTGGTTCGCCACACTGGAGTCCAGGCGGAAGCCACCCAGTTCAATGATGTATCCTCCGATCAGGCTTTTGTCCACCTTCTCTTCCAGAATCACCTCACCGTGCGTCTTCTCGGCAGCCAGTTTCTGCAAGTGTGCCACAAGCTTGGGCGAACTGACGGCAGTGGTAAGCTTTCCGATGAGGATGTGCTTGTCTTCCTGATACAGGTCGATATACGACCACATCATGAACTGCAAGAACTTCTCCCTTCTGTCTTCCAGCACCAGGCTGAGAAAACGCGTCATCACCTGGCTTACGTCCTTTCCACCCGAAGCCTCGCAAAGCAGCTCCAGCTTCTTGCTTCTCTCCAGCACCGGATTTTCCACGGCACGCCGCAGGGCGGGCACCTCGGCAAAGTGTGCAGCCAGCGTCTTCACCTCTTTGTACACCTTGTCTTCCAGCCCTTCTCCCTTCGCGTATGCCAGCAGTGCCTTCGCGAAACGTCTTGAAACGACTCCTGTATTCATGACACGTTATTTTTTAGAAGTTTCAATCATTTCATCCAGCAGACGGTCAATCAGCGCAGCCTGTTCCTTTTCATCAGCCAGCTTGTTGCGCATAATCTTCTCTGCAATGCCCACTGACAACACAGCTACCTGGCGGCGGATGTCACGGATGGCACTTTCCTTTTCCGTTTCAATCTGCTTCTTCATCTCCTCCATCAGGCGGTTGCCTTCGGCGAAGGCCTTGTCCTGCGCGTCCTTGATAATGCGGTCGCGCGTAGCGGCAGCCTCACTCAGAATGCGGTGCTGTTCTTCACGTGCCTGTGCCAGGAGTTTCTCCCCCTCCACCTTCACGTTGGCCAGCTGTTCGTTGGCCTCGCGCGCCGCCTTGAGCGAATTGTCAATGTATGCTTTCCGGTCCTCCACCGTCTTCAGAATCACCGGGAAGCCGTATTTCGCCAAGATGAAGAACACGACTCCGAAGGTGATGACCATCCAGAACAGCAGCCCCGGATCCGGAGTTAATAATCCCATAACTTATTGTTTTATTTTTTTACAAGAACAAAGTCAACAAACAAACCACGATAGCAATCAGTGCCACACCTTCTACCAGAGCGGCAGCGATAATCATGTTCATACGCAAGTCGCCTGAAGCTTCCGGCTGGCGTGCGATACCTTCCATGGCCGAGCTACCAATTTTACCGATACCGATACCGGCACCCAAAACTGCAATACCTGCACCGATAGCGGCGCCCAACTTACTAATACCTACACCTGCAGCTGCCTGCAATAAAACTGACAATAACATAATTTTCTTGTTTTAAAAGGTTATACTTTAATTTTTTTTGAATCAATTATTTTTCGGCATGTTCCTTCACCTGCGACAGACCGATAAACACGGCCGACAGCATCGTGAAGACGTATGCCTGGATGAATGCCACCAGAATTTCCAGCGCATTCATGAAAATGCTGAATGCCACCGACACCACCGTCATCGAGCCGTTGATTACCGGACCCGACTTCACCGTGATGAAGATAATGGCTACCAGACTGAGCACGGCCGCATGTCCTGCCATGATGTTGGCAAACAAACGGATCATCAGTGCAAACGGTTTGGTAAAGATACCGAAGAATTCAATCAGCGGCATCATCGGAATCGGCACCTTCAGCCATGTAGGCACGTCGGGCCAGAAGATTTCCTTCCAGTAAGCCTTCGTACCATACACGTTGGTCAGCACGAACGTACACAAGGCCAGCACCAGCGTAATGGCGATGTTACCCGTCACATTGGCACCTCCGGGGAAGATAGGAATCAGCCCCATCAGGTTGTTCACCAGCACGAAGAAGAACGCCGTAAGCAGATAAGGTGCGTAGCGGCGGTAATTCTCGCCGATGCAGCCCTTAATCACGTCGTTGTAGATAGAAAGCACCGTGGCCTCAATCATGCCGACGCCCCCCTTGGGTGCCCCGTCTTCCAGCGGATGTTTCTTGTACCAGCGCACGCAGCTCATCATGATGACCAGCAGCAACGCACTGTTGATAAACAAGCCCAGCACATTCTTCGTGATGGAGATGTCCAGCGGACGCACCTCCTCGCCGGCCGCATTGCGTTCCACGATTTTGCCGTCGTAGGCACCGCCCTCGGCCACGTACAGTCCCTCATAAGGACCTTCCTCCAGCCGGGCAGACGAGAACACATGCCAGCCCGTACTGCTTTTCACGATCACCGGCAGCGGAATGCTCACCTCCGTATCGCCAAACTTCGCAATGTGCCACTGGTAGGCATCGCCAATGTGTCCGAACACCAGTTCGTTCACGTCGATGTCGCCCTCAGCGGCCTGTGCCTTCGTCAGCGCAGCCGGAACCGCCATCAGCAGTAACAGCGTGATGATTATGTACCGTAATTTTTTCATCATTAGCTTTTTTTCTTAGTTTGAGTTTCGCTTCAAAAAGAAGGAAAAAACGGGTTTCGAATATCAGAAACGCAAAGTAGAAGAAGATGAAGGTCAGCATGAACGCCACCACTTCATGTCCTATCACAAATCCGTAGAACATCAGCAGCATGGCACTGACAATGAATTTCAGTACCTTGCACACCAGATACGTCATCGCAATCCGTTCCAGCCCCACGCGATAGTTGAACGCGAACATTTCTATGTAAAACAGGCCGAAAAGATAGAAGAATATCGGAATGGCCGGAAACCACAGGAAATACCTGTCGGGAATGAACAGATGATATACCACGGCGACGAGCGTCGTCAGCACGATTCCAATCACGGTCAGTTCTTTTATAAATTTCTTCTTAACGGTCAACAAAAACATAGTATCGTGCGGTTTTTCATCCGGAAAGCCGCCAAAAACATATTCGGTTCATCGCCTGCTTCGCTCCTCTCAGAGTTCCACACAGACTGAAATCTGATTCTCCTTGACTTCCACGAATCCCCCCTTGATTTGCAGGGATTGCGTTTCCTGTCCGGCCACGTATTTCACTTCCCCGGCCGAGAGCGTGGAAATCAGCGGGGCATGGTCGGCCATGACCTGAAATTTTCCTGCGCTTCCCGGAAAGGTAACCTGGCTCACTTTTCCTTCGTAAACCAGCTTTTCGGGTGAAACGATAACCAGATGAAGTTCTTTCATAATTCAATTATTCGTTATTAGCCGCCGGCTTTTCAGCGCCTTCAGCTTTTAACTTTTAACTATTAATTATTAACTCTTAGCCGCTTCCATCAGCTTCTTACCCTTCTCAATGGCGTCCTCAATGGTACCCACGTTCAGGAAAGCCTGTTCAGGCAGATAGTCTACCTCGCCGTCCAGAATCATCTTGAATCCCTTGATGGTGTCTTCTATGGAAACCATCACGCCCGGCACACCCGTAAACTGCTCGGCCACGGCAAACGGCTGCGAAAGGAATCGCTGCACGCGGCGGGCACGGTTCACCGTCAGACGGTCTTCATCCGAAAGTTCATCCATACCTAAGATAGAGATAATATCCTGAAGTTCCTTGTTGCGCTGCAGAATCTGTTTCACGCGCTGAGCGGTTTCGTAGTGCTCCTTGCCCACAATCAGCGGGTCGAGGATACGCGACGTAGAATCCAGCGGGTCTACAGCCGGATAGATACCCAGCTCGGTAATCTTACGGCTCAACACCGTAGTGGCATCCAGGTGCGTAAAGGTAGTAGCCGGAGCAGGGTCGGTCAAGTCATCGGCCGGCACGTACACCGCCTGCACGGAAGTAATGGATCCGTTCTTCGTAGAAGTGATACGTTCCTGCATCTGTCCCATTTCCGTAGCCAGTGTCGGCTGGTAACCTACTGCCGAAGGCATACGTCCCAGCAAGGCTGAAACCTCAGAACCTGCCTGCGTAAAACGGAAGATGTTGTCGATAAAGAACAGGATATCGCGCGGACCGTTGTCGCCCGTCTGGCGGTCACGGAACGATTCGGCCAGTGTCAGACCAGACAAGGCTACTGACTGACGGGCACCGGGAGGCTCGTTCATCTGTCCGAACACCATGGCTACCTGCGATTTTTCCACTTCGTTGTAATCCACCTTCGAAAGGTCCCAGTTTCCTTCCTCCATACTCTTGAGGAATTCGTCACCGTAGCGGATTACGCCTGATTCAATCATTTCTCTCAGCAGGTCGTTACCTTCACGGGTACGCTCACCCACTCCTGCAAACACGGAGAAACCATTGTGTTTCTTGGCAATGTTATTGATTAACTCTTTGATGAGCACGGTTTTTCCAACACCCGCCCCACCAAACAGACCGATTTTACCACCCTTCAGGTAAGGTTCCAGCAGGTCAATCACCTTGATACCGGTAAACAATACTTCCTGGGTAGTGGCCAGGTCTTCGAATTTCGGAGGTTCACGGTGAATAGGAAATCCGTCCGTCTTGTCCAGTTCTTTCATACCGTCAATGGTATCACCTACCACATTCATCACACGGCCCTTGATCTGGTTTCCGATAGGCATCGAAATCGGATGCCCTGTAGGAACGACTTCCATTCCGCGCTTCAACCCGTCCGTACTGTCCATGGCCACGCAGCGTACCGTGTCTTCACCGATATGCTGCTGCACTTCAATCACCAGCGTACGCCCGTCGTTACGGGCAATCGTCATGGCATCGTGGATCTTCGGCAAGGCGTGTTCCACGTCTTGTCCTTCTTCAAACTTGAAGTACACATCGACCACCGGACCGATTACCTGCGAAATGTGTCCAACGATTTTTGACATAAGCAATTATTTTAATTTAAAAGAATGAATCATCCATGGTTCTTACCTATTAAACAAACGTCCCGGGTATTTGTTTAAAGTTTGACCATTTCTGTAACGCAAATTTACTGAATAAACTCTCATATATGTAACTCCATGTAACATTTTTTAGACTGATTCCCCTAATAATAGACATAAATCAAGAGATATCGGACAAATGGTTTTACACTTGTTTACACGGAAGCCGGATATCTAAACAAATATTTACAAGATTCAGGGCGTGTGTGCGGCCACACCTACTATTTTAGACAAAGAACATGACGTGCTATATGGGTGTTTCTTTTTTATTTTAGACAGAAGAACATAAGAACAGATTTTCTGTGTAAATATAAACTTATGCACTTTATGTTCTTATGTCCAAAAACATTCAAGAAATATCTTTCTATGCTTATGTCATAGAAAATTATGAGCGTTTATACTCTCTGTACTTCCTTTTTATTTCTATACGGTCACCACCAAAATTAATGAGTAATCCATGGTCTTTATGAGTTGCCGTCAAATAATTAACCAGCTGAGTTTCGTGTATGGAAAGAAGATGTTGCACCGCTTTAAGTTCAATAATTATCTCTCCCTCTACAATAATGTCTGCTCTAAACTCCCCTACAATCTCATCTTTATAATATACATTTATAGGGGTTTCAGAATCCGCATGAATACCTTTTTCCCTTAACTCTATCAACAATGCCTTTTGATATACCGACTCTAAAAAACCGGCTGCCAGATGCGTTCTTACATTGTATGCGCATTGAATAATTACCTTAATAAGCTCCTCTGTTTTCATATCCACAATATTACACAGTTAAAAAATCTTTTGTCTTTATGTTCTTATGTCTAAAAACATTCGTCTTTATGTCTTACAAAAAAAGCCACATTGCTGTGGCTCTTCTTGTAATAATATGTCGCGTTACACGCGCTGGAAGGTGTAATTGCCTTCCTCGGTGTACATTTCCGATTCAAACGTACAGTCATACGAAGCTTGAATCTCCTCCTCCGTATACGACAGAATCACCACCCGTATGTTGCGGCCACGGTTGTCCGACAGTGTCAGCACTCCCTTGCTCAGCGTCCAGTTGAACGACTCGCCACGGAACGAAGCCGTACCGTCACTTCTTACCGAGAGCGTCTGTCCCACATGGTCATTCCGGTTCGACTCTTCTTCCGAGTTAGTCCAGTCATTCGCCGTCACTTTCCATGTACCGATAATGTCTTCTCTCGACACTTCCACACCCGTCGGGTCTTCCGTGCTACAGCTGGCCATTCCAGCCACCATCAGGATAAAGCTCAAAAAGAGCCATACATTCTTTAGTTTCTTCATTTTCATTTGGTTTTACAGATAATATAACAAATAATATGCGCCTATGCTATTTCTTCACCCGAATGGAATCCACCTTCCGCCGCACGGCCAGCACATTCAGCACCGATACCAGCAGGAAAAGTCCCCCGGCCGTCAGCAATGCCGGCAGCAGGCTGCCTCCCTCAAAATCGGGCACCATCCGCTGCAGCATGTCCAGATACGCTCCCCGGGCCACGCACACCAGCAGCACGCCCATGGCTGCCACTGCCGCGTTCAGCGCCACCGTGAGCACCTGATACGGACGCGCCACTGCCGCCGGACTGAAGCCTATCATCAGCAGGTTCTCCAGCTTCTTCGTGTTTTTCTGCAACAGCAGGTAGATGCTCAGCATCAGCAGGTAGAACGACAGCACACTGATAATCAGGCCCACCGTGAGCACGATGCCCACCACCATCTTCAGGAACCACGTTGTCTTTCCCGCATCCAGCTTGTCGCCTTCCGTCTCATAGCCTTTCTGCTTGAAATACTTCGCAATGCGGTCGTCCGCCGGATTGTCCACCTCCACAATCAGTCGTGAAGGAGCCGTCTCACCGCCGTCACCCAGCGTCGCGTTGGCCCAGTCCATGAACGCCTGCGGCACCAGAATCGTGTTCAGCCGGTTGGAGAAACCCACGATACGTCCCTTCATGCGCTCCGTCCGTCCCCGTCCGCTCAGCCGCACGTCCAGCGTCATCATCCCCATCACGCCCTCCGAGAGCTGCGGCAGGTTGCGGCTCTGTGCAAAACCGAAATTATACAGGTTCAGGTAGTTGCGCGGAATGATAATAGGGATTTCGGTCTGCCCCTCGCGATACGTCCAGCCTTCCAGCCGCACGTCGACAAACTCATCGGGCACCGACTCAAAGAACATGGCCGTAGAGAGCTGCATGCCCGCCATGCCCATGCCGGCCGACACCTGAAACTGCGCCGGAGTGAATGCCCCCGTCCGCTTGGCAAACGGCTGCGACTCCATGTCGGCTATGTCGGCATGCGAGAACGTACCACCCTTGCCCACCAGGCTGCCCAGTGTGCTCACCTGCTTGCTCACAATCACGTAGTCCTTCTTCATGAAACTGTCGCCCTGCGTAAACACCGGCAACACGTCCTTATAAAACTGTATACTCAACAGCACGATGACCATACCGCACAGGTTGGCCAGGAAGAATCCCGCCAGCTGCGCCACACTGATGTGCTGTCTCAATAATTTCCAGATCATATCCGTCTTCGTTTTAATCCCTTACAAACTCAGCACCCTGTCATACTCCAGCGGCAGGTGCTTGCCGATGGACGTCACAATCACTCCTGCTCCCTGGCGAGCCGCTTCCTCCTTCAGGATGCGCGCCATAATCTGCCCGTTGCCGTCGTCCAGGTGGCTCACCGGCTCATCCAGGAAGAAAAAGTCGGCCGGCTGACACAGCATCCGCACGAAAGCCACGCGCTGCTGCTGTCCGTACGACATCTTGCCCACTTTCACGTCCCACTTGTCGGCGATGCCCAGCTGCTCAAACCAGTCCTTCACCTGCTGCTTGCGGCAGAAGCCCGTCAGCCCGTTCTTCAGCTGCACGTTCTCCCATGCCGTCAGTTCCCCGAACAGGCGGAGCTCCTGAAACAGCATACTCAGCGAACGCTTGCGGATGTCGGTCCACTGCTTCACCGTGAGTTTCCGCACATTCTCCCCGTCGAAGGTGATAATCCCCTGGTAGTCCGTACGGTACCCGTAAATAAAACTGCAAAGCGACGACTTGCCTGTGCCCGACGCCGCTTCAATCAGATACATCTTTCCCTTCTGGAAAGCCACCTGCCGGTGCCACACGTCAGACACGATTCCGTCGCGTCCGGCGAATACCTCCGGCAGGGTTTGCTGTAATTCTATTGTGTTCATTTCATTCAATGAATAATTAATAATGAACAATGAAAAACGAGTGAATGCTCTTCGTTATTCATTATTCATTATTCACTATTAATTATTAACTATCTGTACCAGCTGCTTCAGCGCATTCTCCTTGCGGTTCTTCAGCTGCAACACCATGCGCGCCTTGGTCGGTTCATCCGATTCCACGCTCAGGTAGTCCAGCATGCTCACGTATGGCACCTGCGGAAGCACGGCAGCCAGTGCCTGGAAGTTTACGTTCAGGTAGAAATGCTTGTCCTTCACCTCCTTGGCCCAGTCACAGTCTTTCAGCGACAGTCCCTTCACCTCACGGCCAATCAGGTCTTCCTGATTCGTCAGGTAGAAGCGGTCATCTTTCACGCCCAGCCAGAAAGACACCGGTCCGCGGCCCATGCCCAGCATGGCACCGTTGGCAGTCACAAACTGATAAGCATTCTCGCCCTTGTTTACCAGGCGCATCTGTCCGTTTGTCATGGCCAGCATCGGTTTCAAGTCTTCAAACGTGCGCATAAAGTCACTGTTCGTCACGTCGGCATACAGGATGAAGCCCGGCTTCATCGACATTTCCGGCATGGCCACTGCCACGTCACCCTTCACCGCCTTGAAGATAGCCTCAAAGTCGAGCGGCATCATCGAGTTATCCAGCTCCTGACGCACCGTCGGGTTCTCGCGCAGCAGTTCGTACGCCTTTTCTCCGTTCACGTTGGCAGCCATCCAGCACACCGTATTGGCCGGGAACGTCTTCAGGTACGTACCGTCCAGTTCCCCGCTCACTTCCGCCTGCTTTTGCAGCAACTCCTTGAACTTGCCACCCAGCAGGGCTTCCACTTCCACCACGGCTTTTCCTTCTTCAAAGTCGAGCGTAGTAAACAGTTTCAAATCATTCAGGTTCAAGTCAGCCGGCAGTCCCATGGTCATCGGTCCCCAATAACTCTTCGGCATGGCATCCAGTGCAGTCACCATTGCCACATCCTCGTCGGCATCCTCTAATTTCTTGAATTCCGGAGTGCCCGAATAGCCCTCCCCTTTCTTCTGGCGCAGCCACATCGAAGCCTGATGCTGCAAGTCCTTCGGGTTGCCGTTGCCCGCCAGCATCATGAACGCATCGTCCGTCCAGGCCATCAGTCCGCCGCCACCCACGGTCCAGCGGCAGCCGTCGCCGTCGGCAGGAGCCTCACACGCCTTCTGCTCCTGAAGCATTGCAATCAAATCTTCCAGTTTTCCCTTGTCGGCCATGCGCACCAGCACACCGCCCATTTGCATCTGAGAAGCACCAAAGAAATACACCCGGTCGGTCAGTTTCAGTCCGCTTTCCTCCGGATTCTCCATCAGTTTGTCCACCAGGGCATCCGCATTGCCCTTCAGGCTCGATTTCATCATCTGCCCCATCGACTGCTTTGCCTGATCGCTCAGGTCACACTTCTGTGCCATATCCATCAGGTCGAACGAGAATACAGCAGCCGCATCTTTCGGCAATGCATTTGTATAAGGATTACTCTCCCCGCAGGCAGACAACAGGAAAGCCATACCCAGTGCCAGGCTTCCCATCCATTTCCATGTCTTTTTCATAATCATTTATTTAAAAGTTACACATCACCTTCATTCCGCGTGTGTCAGGTTCATCAGGTGTACGGCCACCAGCGCCGCCGTCTCCGTACGCAGACGCGACTTGCCCAGGCTCACGGCCTGAAAACCTTTTTCAGCCGCCAGTGCCACTTCCTCCGGACTAAAGTCCCCCTCCGGACCAATCAGCACCACGGCATCCTCATCCTTGCGGAGCACATCGCGCAGAAGGGGCTTTTCCCCCTCATAACAGTGCGCAATGAACTTCTGCCCCGTAAATTCCCGCTCCATAAAGCGGCGGAAATCCGTCATCTCGTTTACCACCGGCTTGCGCGCCTTGAGCGACTGCTTTACGGCCGACACCACGATTTTCTCCACCCGTTCCGTCTTGATGACCTTCCGTTCCGAAAAACGGCAGTTCAGGAAAGTCAGCTCGTCGAAACCGATTTCCGTGGCCTTTTCCGCCAGCCATTCCATGCGGTCCATGTTCTTGGTAGGTGCCAGTGCCAGGTGCAGATGCCCTTTCCAGAAAGGCTCCTGCTCCGTTTTCTCCACCATCTTCACCACACAGCGCTTCTGCGTGGCAGCCGAAATGACCGCCCGATAGAAGCAGCCTTTCCCGTCGGTCAGGGTAATCTCCTCGCCCACTCCCAGGCGCAACACCCGCAGACAGTGTCCGGCCTCTTCCTCCGGCAGCTCCATGGTCTGCGCAATATCCGGTGCATAAAACACGTGCATAGACTTATTCCTTTTCGTTAGCTTCTTCTTCCAGACTGTCGTCTGTTTCCCCTCTCTCCTTACGAGCCTGCATTTCGCGCTTAATCAGCTCTGCATACTCGTAGTTTTCCTCACGGATGGCCTTTTCCATCTCCTTCTCCAGGTAAAACATCGGCAATCCGCGCAACAGCGCCGCCTGCAAGTGCGATACAGACTTCTTGGCAAAATCCGGCACCCGGTTTTCCAGCATCTCCGTTCTGATATAGAACGGTGCCTCTCCCAGGGTAGCGAGCACCAGCGCATCGGCCAGTTTCACGGTCAGTTCCACCACCGTGCCGTCCGCCTTGCGCATATAGACACTGGTCTGCGGTACCTGGTCTTCCTTTCCCCACAGCACTGCCTTTTCCACCGTAGCCCCATAATGCTCCTTCAGCATCTTCAGCATCTGGTAGTGCACCGAAAGGTCCACCGCCTCCGGCGCATCCAGCGACACGTCCAGCAAGTCTGCTTCGTCGGCATTGATGATAGCCATGAACTTGCGGTGCGGCTCTTCCTTCTCTTCCAGCATCATCTTGTAATTGTAGCCGTTTGCCATCAGCATATCCATTTTGTCCGCATCCGTCAGCACCTCATCGAATGTCAGGTCCTTTACCAGTTCTACCGGGTTTATCATCTCTGTAATGTAGCTGACTTTCAGTTCTGTCAGTCCTTCGTTTCCTTTGAATTCCATAGTGAAATCTCATTTAATTGTTATTACTATTATGATTATATTTAAATACCACTGAAAAGACTACGGCCACCACCAGCGCATAAGCCGCAAACACGAACCATGCGTAGCTCCAGCCTTCCACCTGCGGCGCCTGCGAGTTGAAGTCCACAAAGCAGTTCACCACCGCCTGCGCACTCAGCGTACCCACCGTAGCACCGATACCGTTGGTCATGATAATGAACAGTCCCTGCGCGCTCGAGCGGATAGACAAATCCGTCTCCTTGTCGACAAACAGCGAACCCGACACATTGAAGAAGTCGAATGCCACGCCATACACCAGCATGGACAGCACGAACATCCACACCCCGCTGCCCGGGTCACCCAGGCCGAACAGTCCGAAGCGGAGCACCCATGCCACCATGGCAATCAGCATCACCCGCTTGATGCCGAAACGTCCCAGGAAGAACGGAATCAGCAGGATACAGCACGTTTCACTGATTTGCGAGAGCGAAATCAGCAGGTTGGCATGCTGCACGCCAAACGTGTCGGCATATTCCGGAATGGCGCTGAAGCTGGTGATAAACGGATTGGCAAACCCGTTCGTAATCTGCAGCGACACACCCAGCAGCATCGAGAAGATGAAGAACACCGCCATCTTGCGGTTCTTGAACAGCAGAAACGCCTTCAGTCCCAGTGCCTCCACCAGCGACTTGCGTCCTCCCTGCGCACGGCTCACCGGACATTCCGGCAGTGTCTGGGCATATACAGCCAGCACCACGCCCCAGGCCGCACACGTAAAGAACTGCATATAGTTCGACTGGAATCCCAGCAAATCTACCAGCCACATGGAACAGATGAAACCGATGGTGCCGAACGTACGTATCGGCGGAAAAGCCTTGATGGTGTCCAGTCCCGCCTTATCCAGCGCCGTATAGGCCACCGAATTCGACAAAGCCAGCGTAGGCATGTAGAACGCCACACTCACGGAGTAGAACGAGAACAGCGGTGCAAATTCCACCTGCGGTCCCGTAGTCATGGCATAGTAGCCCGCTCCTCCCATAAACAAGGCTGCCAGCAAATGGCTCAGCCCCAACAACCGTTGCGCCGGAACCCAGCGGTCGGCAATGATACCCAGCACAGCCGGCATAAACAGGGACACAATCCCCTGCATGGCGTAAAAAATTCCGATATGTCCACCCAGTCCCACGCCTGCCAGGTACGTACCCATCGAAGTAAGATAGGCCCCCCACACAGCAAACTGCAGGAAGTTCATGACAATCAGTCTCAGTTTCATGTTCATATACTCATAGATTTATTAAAGGTTATTTCATCATCGTAGCCAGTGAAGCCAGCATCGTAGCCAGCGAAGCAAACGAAGTCGCATTCGATACCACAGTGGCAAAATTGAACTTCTTCGTCTTGTTCGGCACCACGATTTCGCAGCCCGGCTCAATCTGTTTCTTTCCGCTGCCCTTCACCTCGGCCACCTGTCCGTTCATGTAAATAATGAACTTCTGGCTCTTCTTGGCGTTGGCAGAGTAGCCTCCCGCCTGGCTCAGGTAATACTTCACGCTCTTGCCCTTGGCATACGACACCGTGTTCGGCATCATCACCGCTCCGTTCACCTTCACCGTATTGTTGTATTCCGGCACCGTCAGCACATCGCCCTCGCGCAGCACCAGGTCGGCATCACCGCCCGGGTTGGCCAGCGCCGCTTCCAGGTCAATACCCACCGTGAACGTGCTGTCCACCTTCAGTCCCAGCGAAGTAGCCAGGGTCTCACCGATTTCCCGGCGCACCATCTTCACCACATCTTCCATGCGGCGCAGTTCCTCCTCGTTGGCCACGCGGCGCAACTTGGCTCCCCGCACATACGCATAGCGGCTCACCCCTCCGGCCCGCTGAATCAGGCTGCTCAAGCGTTCGCTCTTCGTACTCAGCGTATACTCACCCCGGTACAGCACTTCGCCGTCCACCGTCACGTTCACCTGCTCGTTGTAGCTCGGGCTGCGGCGCACGAACACCTGGTCGTAAGGTTGCAGTTCAAATCCCGCCTCACCGTCCACCACGAAGCCGTCCTTCAGGCCGAACGAGAAATTCTGTCCGATCATGTCCGGTTCCGTCGTCCCTTTCGGGTCACGGATGCGCCGCGACACGTCCACACGCACCAGCGAAGCCGATTCCTTCAGTCCGCCCGCCGTAATCACCAGGTCCTCCAGGCTCATGTGGTCGGCATAGGTATAGCTTCCCGGCTTGTTCACCTCCCCGCTGATGGTCACCTTGCCCATGTCCTGCAAGTCGTGGATACTCGGAATATACAAAATGTCATTCTTCTGCAAGGCGATGTCGGGCGAAGTTCCCTTCAGAATCCCTTCGATATCCACCGGCAGCACCTCCTTCGTCAGGTTTTCCCGTTCACGATACAGCACCGCGCGTCCCGTAAACGCATCTCCCAGCAGTCCGTCGGCCTTTTCCACCAGCTGGCGCACCGTGTTGAGCGAGCCGCTCAGTTCGAACACACCCGGATGATACACCGCGCCCTTCACCTCCAGACGGTTGTTGAAGCGGTTCAAGATAGAATCCACCGTCACCACATCCCCGTCTATTAATTTAAACGCAGAATAATCTATATCGTTCACCGTTTTTACGGAAAATTCTTTTCCATCTTTTCGTAACACCCTGATACTCTTCTTGTAAGCATCCGAAGAAAATCCGCCGGCATACTTCAGCAACGTCGCGGCCGACTCCCCGTTCTTCATTTCATAGAACATCGGGCGCTTCACCTTACCCGTAATCTTCACCAGTTCGTCGTAGGTAGGCACAATCACCACATCGCCGTCCTGCAGGCGGATGTCGTCCTGAATCTGCCCCTTCATGATGTACTCGTACACATCCAGCCGGGCAATCGTCTTTCCGCCACGGGCCACCTGCACGTTACGCAAGCTACCGATGTCGCTCACCCCGCCCGACGCATACAAGGCATGAAACACCGTCGAGAGCGACGACAGGGCATACGTACCCGGCGCTCTCACCTCTCCCATCACGTTCACCTGAATGGTGCGGATGTTCCCCAGCGTCACCTGCACGTTATTGGCCGAGTCTGCGTAAATCTTGCCCAGCTCCTGCTTCAGCAGCTGGCGGGCATCCTTTATGGTCATGTTGTTCAGGTATACCGGACCCAGATTGGTGATGTTCACGTAGCCGTCGGGCGAAATCTCCAGCCGCATGGTATTCTGGCTGGCCCCCCACACGTCGACAATCACCTCGTCGCCCGGTCCCAGCCGGTAGTTCTCCGGAGTAGCCATATTCAGGTTCGGCTGGAAAGTAAGTTTGTCAATGTTGAAAATATTGCGACCGAACACGTCATTCTCGCTGGCAGCCGACACTTTCAGCTCCTGACGCTTCTTCATCGTCTCCTTCATCTCATCCGTGTTCGCCTCTCCCAGTGCTGTCTGTCCTTCAGCCGCATCAGCCTCAGTCGTCTTCCGCACCCTCGTACCGGCATCCAGCACCGCACCAGCTTCTCCCGTCTGAGAAGATGTGCCCAAAGTGCCCCCTCCCGAATACTGAGACTTCAAGCGCAACAACTGTTCCTGAGTAGCCCCCTTTGAAAGCAGTTCCATGGCAATGGTCTGCTGGTCTTTCCCCTGTTGAAGTGCCTGCTGTACATATTCTATCACCTGGCCGTCGGTCATTCCGCTTTGGGCATACAGAGCCGGCCCTCCCAGCAGAAACAACCACAGCACTACTCTAGCGAACTGTTTTCTCATTTTATTGTCTATGTTTTTGGTTTTAACGACAAAGATACATGATAAAAAAATAACCACCAAGCCCCCGGGGAAAGGAATTACGGCATAGGAACCGAAAAATAGTAAAATCAGACCACCCTCGCGGTCAATTTACAGGAAACATTCGGGCTTCAAAATATAAATAAAGTTAACAAGGTGCATTTTTCTGTGCATTTTATATGTTACATAACATAAAACCCTTACCTTTGCACTGTGTTTTTCATGGTATTAGATTTAAGGTTAATGAAGATTGGGAGTCTGGGAAGATTCCCTTTTTTTATTTTTGTCTTTTAGACAAAAGAACAGAAGAACATATTGAGTTAAAAGTTAAATCTGTCTTTTTGTTCTTATGTCTAAAAAAATCACCCACGCTTCTTTTTTATCACCTGGTTAAACCACTGGTGAAGCAGCGTCCACACCACCACGTCAATCACGAACACCAGCGTGTTGTTCATATACTGTATGGCCGTGATAGTAAACGCACAGAAGCAGGCCGACATCAGCTGGATAGTAACCATTGCCTTGCGGGGCGAGAAGCCCATCTCCAGAAACTTGTGATGAATATGCGTCTTGTCGGGCATGAACAGCGGCCGTCTGTTGCGCGCACGGCGCAGCACCACACGCACCACGTCCAGACACGGCACCATCAGCACGCTGAACGACACCAGCACCGGACTGCTCTTCACCCTCAGCAGCATATCCGGCTCGTACATGCAGTATTTGATGACAAAAAAGCTCAGAATAAATCCCAGCGTCAAGCTGCCCGTATCCCCCATGAAAATCTTGCGCCCCATGTCGGCATTCCCGAACACGTTGTACGAGAAGAACGGGATGATCACCCCCACCGTCACGAACGCCAGCATGGCATAGCTCCACATCTGGAAATGCACGAACAGCACCCCGAACACCAGCAGCGCCACCATGCTCAGTCCCGAGGCCAGTCCGTCGATACCGTCAATCAGGTTGATGGCATTGGTGATGAACACCACCAGCAGCATGGTCAGCGGAATGCCCACCGCCTCCGGAATGAGGTAAATGCCGAAAAGTCCGTAGAAATTATTGATGTACAGGCCCGCCAGCGGAAACATGGCCGCCGAGATAATCTGCACCAGGAACTTCCGGCGATAGCGCACCCCCACCAGGTCGTCGCCAATACCTATAATATATAATAAGGTCATTCCGCCCATCAGGAAAAGAAACTCAGACACCTGCGTCTCCGCCTCCCTCTCCTGCGGCCCGATGCCCAGCACCAGCCGCAAGGCCGTAAATACACAGACTGAAAAAAGAATCACCGGGAAAAACGTCACTCCGCCCAGACGGGGCACCGGACGCTTGTGTACCTTCCGCTCATCGGGCACGTCGAACAGACGCTTCCGCATGGAAATAATCAACACGTTCGGAATAATGATACGGCCCAACGTCACCGCCGAGACAAAGGCCAGGATAACGATATACAGATTTTCCATAACAATCTTGGTTGAATATTGAATATTATTGCAAAGTTACATTTTTATTTCATATCTGCAACAGAATCGCTTCCCGGCGTACATAAAAAAACGGGAGTCAAAGCTCCCGTTTCACTTCAAAGCAAGGACACGCCTTGGTCCACTCATCCGGTTCCACCACCCCGTCGCCGTCCAAGTCCGGACTCAGGTCGCGGTGGCCCACCACCTGCGTGATGCCCGGGAAATCCGCCTTCAGCACCCTCACCAGAATCCGCAGCGAACGCTTCTGCAGTTCCGTGCGCGTATCCGCCGGGCGGCCCTGATCATCCAGTCCCCCTTCGTACGCGATGCCGATACTCCGCTCGTTATAGCCCCGTGCATGCGCCCCGGCCCGTTCCACCGGACGCATGGTGCAGATTTCTCCGTCCGTGCGCACATAGTAATGATAGCCGCAGCACTTGAAGCCCCGTTTCCGGTGCATCCTGGTCAGTTCAGCAGGCGAGAGCGGACTATCCGCCCTCGTTGCTGTACAATGAATCACAATCATGTCAATCTTTCTCATCACAATCCGGTTTTCTCCCGGTCAGAAGGCAGAGAATACACTTCAGTACCCTGACCACAATCCATTTTACCCTCGTCATTCTCACTGCACCTCATTAAGATTAAGCCCCCAGACCTTCGTCGGTTTCTTCTTCCTTCTTATACTTCACCGGCACCTTTTCGAAAGCCAGGTTGCCGATGGCCTCCTGCATCACCGTGCCCGGGCGGAACAACACACGCACCTTGTCAATCAGCGCGTCCGTGTAAGTCTCTTCCGTGTCCGAACCGCCGCCGCTCAAGCTCAGCTGCAACGAGCCCAGTTCGCCCAGTCGCACGATTTCACCACCCTGCAAGCCTTCCGACACGATGTCTTCCAGTGCCGTCAGCACCGCCATCACGTCGGCACGGGTCACGGTACACATCTGGTGGATACGTTCCGCTATTTCACGGATGCCCATCTCGCCGCGAGCCTGCGACTGTGCATAATACTTCACTTCACCGCTTTCACGGTCTGCCGGGTTCACACGTCCTACTACTGAATAAGTCACTGTCTTTTTCATAAGTCAATCAATTAATAGTTAATAATTAAAAGTTAAAAACGAAGACTGATGATTTGTTTTTCGTTTACAAAGGCAAAGATACGACGCGCCGTTCCCGCCGTGTAGACTTATGAAGACATGCGAAGAAATAAGAAGAAATAAAAATTTCAAGACCGTCAGAACAGCTCCACCTCCATGCAGGAATTCGGCTTGCTCACCTCGCCGTGCCGGTTTTTCGCCACAATCAGTCCGCAGCGCTTTGCATCCCCGTTGCGGTCGGTACGGTGCAGCATGAGCACCAGGTCGGCATCCTGCTCAATCGAACCACTCTCACGCAAGTGCTTCAGCTCCGGCCGGTGATCGAAAGTCTGCTCCACCTGACGGTTCAGCTGGCAGGCCACGATAACCGGACACTCCAGCGCACGGGCCAGCGCCTTCAGCCGTCGCGAGCACTCCGCCACCTCCTGTTCCCGGTTCCGTCCGGGCTCCGGCACACAGCTGGTCAATGCTCACATACGGCGTGTCGTCCACCATCAGGCGGCAATCCTCCATCCCCTTGGCCACATCCACCAGGTTCTCCACCTCCTGACTCGTCACGTAACCGCTCTTCACCTTCTTATACAAGTCGGGCACACGCATCATCAGCACACGCTCGCCCACTTCCTCGGTCATCATCTCCAGCGTGTACAGCAGCACCCGGTAGCCCTTCTCCGCGGCATGCATCGCAAACTTCAGCCCCAGCTGCGTCTTGCCCAGTCCCGGCCGTCCCGCCGTAAAGATCAGGTTGCCCGGCTGCCATCCGCCCGTCATGCGGTCCAGTTCCGGAATCCCCGTCGGGATACCCGTCACCCCGTTCACGCTACGGCTCACCCGGTCCACGATGCGGGCACACGTCTTCTCCATCATCCCCTTCATGTTCGTCAGGTGATCCTCCAGCGGCGAACCCTCGCGCAGCGCCATCAGGTCGTGCATCATCCCGTCCAGCACCTCATAGATATCCTGCGTCCGGTCGGCAGCAGCCCCCAGTCGCTTTGCCAGGCTCTCCACCACCGAGCGGCGCAGGTAAAACTCATACACCACGTGCACATGCTCCCAGAGGTGCGCCGAGCTGGCCAGGTTACTCGTCTTCCTGGTCACCCCGTACGGGCCGCCCGCCTCCTCCAGCCGTCCCATCTCGGCCAGCTTATGCGCCACCATCAGCAAGTCAGGCTGCAAGCCCTCCTTCACCAGCGCCTCAATGGCCTCCCAGATATAGCGGTTGTCCTTCTTGTAGAACATCTCCGGGCGTACAAATCCGATAATCTCGTTCAGTGAATTCGTTTCCAGCATGGCAGCTCCCACCACTGCATCCTCCAGCTCTTCCGCATGCAGCAAATTCACCCCAAAACAGTTTCTCTCATCATTCATCAAAGTCTCTTTCATGGTTTTTTATTTTAAGATTGTATTTTGTTCAATATCTTCCGGCATCAGATATGCCTTATAACGCAAATAATTCATGGCTGTTTTCACAAAGCGCATATCACTCAGCGAGCGGAAATAACGCTCTATATGCTTCATGGCCAGCCTTCGCTCCCTTCCCGTCATGCGGTTCCACTCCGACAGCGCCGGATAGAAATCCGTGCCGTCGCGCTCCAACAACGCATAGTAGCGTTTCCAAAAATCGAAGAAAGCCACCTTCTCCTTCGGTTCCACCGGCCTGCCCTGTCCGCCCGTCAGCGCCTCATAGAAGCACATCGTCAGCTTCGACTTCACGCCCGGCACCACCTCCATCTCGAGCACGCCCAGGTCGCGCAGCGTACGCAGGAAGTCCCTCACCGCATGCTTCGACCACATGAAGCGGTCGGCCAGTTCGCCCGAGGTGCAAGTCATCTGCCCCCGCTTCAGCGCCTCCTTTCCCTTCCGGTTACAAAACTCACAACGGACATACAGGTACATATACGCCTGTGCCGGGGTAAAGGGCGTGCCCGTATCGAGCACGCGCCCCAGTAAATTCCGCGGCACCACCAGGTAACCGCCAGTTCCCATACCCTTGAAATCATCACTCAAATTTTTAATACTTTTCATGTTATTTTATTTAAATATAAGCATACCTCTCCCAGCCCGTGAAAAAACCATACTTTCACAGGTCACAAAAATAAACACAATGACGAACGGCAGAAAAGATTTTTAGACTTTCAATTAGAAATTATAAAACCGTTTTTTCAAACATTTTTCTTTCATTCGAGACCGTTTTGTTTCATTTTTCGCAACAAAGGTTGGCAAAAATTTTCTAATACAAAAATATTTTCGGAAGTTTTTTGCAGAAAAATTTTTTCCGGCCCTCCGCAGGCTTCCGCCCTGTATGCCAGGGCGTTTCCACCCACCTGCCAAAACTCCGCAGGGTATTCTTCACACCCCTTTCCGCGCAAAACACACGCTTCCAGCAGGTTAAAAACCAATTAACAGATTTTAAGTCAGACTTCTGAACCAGGCCCGCGCGCCCACCTTTATTTTATTAATTAAATCCCCCTCTTAAAGGGCGAAGATTTTTCAAAAAATCCGGCTGAAGCCGGCAGAGTTTCCGCTCACGGTTCCCCTAAAAATTTTACGATCAGCTCCACCTCCGGTTTCAGGTAAAACCGCCGGTTTTTGTCATAGCCCGCCGCTTCGAGCGCTTTCTCCAGTTCGGTGCACCGCTTGATCCAGCGGGCCAGCCCCTGCAAGGCCGTTTTCTTGCCCGCCTGCGGAAAATACAGCTGGGCCAGCTCCGTTTTTCGGTACACCCTGGGGCGGAACGGCGCGTCTTCCACCTCCGCCGCCGTTCCGAATCTCGTTTTCTGTTGCATGTAGTTCATATTCTATTTCTTTAATTTATTGTTATAAATTTACTCATTTTCAATGAGATATGCAAGTTTTCCACCCTTTTTTCTAAGCAATTTTCCCGTCTTTTTTCACACTTTTCCGCGCCGTCCTTTCCGGAAACGCCAGTACGCTTCCCTTCAGGCGCAAGTGCATTTCACCCGAAACGCAAGTACGTTTTCCCTCAAACGCCGAAGCATTTTTACACAAACACGGGCGCGTTTTTTTGTACAAACATACATATCCATGCCCCAGAGGGCAGAAAACCACGCAAAAACGTTGCTTTCCAACAAAATAAATATTACTTTTGCAACGCTATTACAAAAAACAAGAGCTTACCTTCCCGGCCTTGTGCATGGGAGCGGTAACGGCGAAGCACGCCCTGAACGCATGGATTGTGCCCACCGACAAACGAAACTAGAAATTCAAAGACGTAAAGAGATATGAGATTACACAAAATTGCCTGCCTGGCGGTCGCACTGACGCTGACAGCCGGATGTACATCCTACAAGAATGTACCCTATCTGCAAGACCCTGAAGTGGTAAACAACTACGGAAAAGAGATTCCGCTCTACGATGCCAAAATCATGCCGAAAGACCTGCTGAGCATCACCATCAACACCACCGACCCGCAGGCATCCGCTCCGTTCAACCTCACGGTACAGACTCCGCTGAATGCGGCACTCACCAACATCAACACCACCACCCAGCCTACCCTCCAGCAATATCTGGTGAACAACAAGGGCGAAATTGACTTCCCGGTACTGGGCCGTTTGCAGGTGGGCGGACTTACCAAAAACCAGGCAGAAGACCTGATTCGCGAAAAACTGACTCCTTACCTGAAAGAAGCGCCCATCGTGACCGTGCGCATGGCCAACTATAAGATTTCCGTGCTGGGCGAAGTAACCCGTCCGGGTACCTTCACCGTGAGCAACGAAAAAGTAAACGTACTGGAAGCCCTGGCCATGGCGGGCGATATGACCGTGTATGGCGTGCGCACCAACGTAAAGTTGATTCGTGAAGACGCCGACGGCAAGCGCGAAATCAAGGAACTCGACCTGACCAAGAGCGACCTGGTGCTGTCGCCCTACTTCTACCTGCGTCAGAACGACATCCTCTATGTCACTCCGAACAAAACCAAGGCCAAGAACTCTGACATCGGTAACACCACTACCACGGTTATCTCGGCCACTTCCATCCTGGTATCCATTGCCAGCTGATTGTCAATATCCTTCGCTAATCCATTCACTAACTTTTCGCATATAGCTGTTATGACTGAACAAAACATCAACAATATGACGCCGGAGAATCCGGAAGAAAACTCGTTCAATCTTTACGAAATCATTTTCAAGTATCTGGTGTACTGGCCCTGGTTTGTTGCCAGCGTACTGGTGTGCCTGGTGCTGGCCTTTGTGTACCTGCGCTATCAGGCACCGGTATATAACGTAACTGCCAGCGTGTTGATAAAAGAAGACGATTCGCGCAACCGCTCCATGGGAGCAGCCGGTGGTGCCTTGGAAGCCCTGCAAAGCATGGGAGGCTTCTCTATGAGTAACAACTTTGATAATGAAGTAGAAATCCTTCAATCACGTACGCTGATTAAAAAAGTTATTACTAATTTAGGGTTATACATTTCTACTGGCGAAAAACGTTTCTTTGGCTATAGTACCCCACTCTACAAAACTTCACCGCTAGAGGTCTATATGTCCCCAGAAGAAGCAGACAAACTAGAGGGTGGTATCCAAATGCATCTTACTTACACCCCTGACAACCACCTGAAGGCCAAAGCCGAATACGTATTAAACGAAGAAGAATTTGAAATCGAGAAATCCTTTGACAAGCTGCCGGCAGTCTTTCCTACTCCAGTAGGTGTAATCAGCGTAACAGTTAAAGATTCTTTACTGACCGAATGGCGGAAAGAGAATAATGGAGATTTACGAATAGAAGCCAACATCAACTCTCCCACAGCTGTAGCTAAAGCATACGGAGAAAACTTGAATGTAGAAGCCACTTCCAAGACAACCACCATTGCCCAAATGGCTGTACAAAACAACAGCCGCCAACGCGCTATTGACTTTATCAACTGCCTGGTAGCTTTCTATAATCAGGATGCCAATGACGAAAAAAATGAGGTAGCCATGAAATCGGCTGAATTTATTGAAGACCGCATCCAGATTATCAACCAAGAACTGGGTACCACCGAAACCCAACTGGCCGATTTCAAACAGAAATCCGGCTTGACCGATTTGACCAGTGATGCCAAACTGGCATTGGAAGAAAACTCCAAGTACGAACAGCTTCGCATTGAAAACCAAACCCAAATCCGTTTGGTAGAGTTCTTGCGCGACTATATCAATAATCCGGCAAATACCCACGAAGTGATTCCTGCCAATGTCGGTTTACAAGATAAAGACTTGAGTCAGTTGATAGACAAATACAATTCAATGTTGATTGAACGCAAGCGTTTGTTACTCACTTCTTCCGAGACCAACCCCGCAGTGGTTAACATGAACACAGGTATTGAAGCTACCCGCCACAATGTGCAGACCACCGTGGCCAGCGTATTGAAGGGACTTCAAATCACCAAGTCTGATTTGGAACGTCAGGCACGGAAATTTGAAGGTCGCATCAGCAGTGCTCCGCAGCAGGAAAAGGAATTCCTGAGCATGGCCCGCCAGCAGGAAATCAAGGCGCAGCTTTATATCATGCTGTTGCAAAAGCGTGAAGAAAATGCTATCACCCTGGCAGCCACTGCTACCAACGGACGCATCATAGAAGAAGCTTTGCCGGACAAAGCTCCTGTATCTCCTAAAAAGAAAGTAGTCGCACTGGCTGCCCTCATCTTAGGACTGGCTATTCCGGTGGGCTTTGTGTACCTGCGCGATTTATTGAAATATAAGATTGAAAACCGTGAAGATGTGGAACGCATTACCAATGTCGGCATTTTGGCCGAACTGCCTAAATGCGAGAAACCAGAAAAGGGTGCCATCGTCATCCGTGAAAACAAGAACGACATTATGGAAGAAACCTTCCGTGGTCTGCGTACCAACCTTCTTTTTATGCTGGGTAAGGATGACAAAGTAGTCCTCTTCTCCTCTACCCAGCCGGGAGAAGGTAAGTCCTTCGTAGCAGGTAATACGGCGGTCAGCCTTGCCTTCCTGGGTAAGAAAGTGATTGTAGTCGGTATGGATATCCGTAAGCCCGGTTTGAACAAGGTGTTCAATCTGAGCCGCCGCGCGGAAGGTATCACCAATTACCTGAGTGACCCCGAGAATGTGAACCTCTTCGATATGATCCAGCGTTCTGACATCAGTCCGAACCTGGATATCCTGCCTGGTGGTCCCGTACCTCCCAACCCTACCGAACTGGTAGCCCGCGATGTATTAGATAACGCCATCAACCAGCTGAAATCCCGTTACGATTACGTGATTCTGGATACAGCTCCTATCGGTATGGTGACCGATACCGCCATTATTGGTCGTGTAGCCGACATGTGTGTGTACGTCTGCCGCGCGGATGTGACTCCCAAAGCCGGTTATGAATACATCAATGTATTAAAGAACGAACATAAGTTTTCCAAACTGGCTACCGTTATCAATGGCATTGACATGAGCAAACGTAAAAATAGCTATGGCTATGGCTATGGCAAGAAATACGGCTATGGCAAAGGTTATGGCTATGGTTATGGCTATGGTTATGGCTATGAGGCCGAGCAAAAAGGGAAGAGATAAAATGACATTTACAAATAACCCACATGAGTTTTCTACATTCTAGAGCCATGTGGGGTTAAAAGCTTAATATAAGCATAATTATTTGAGAATAAACAATGAGTAATATCTCCGAAAATAATAAAAGAATAGCTCAAAATACTCTCCTATTATACATTCGTACCTTCTTAACGATGGCTATTTCCCTATATACAAGCCGTGTCATCTTAAATGTACTTGGAGTTTCGGATTATGGTATTTACAATGTTGTAGGAGGGGTAGTTGCTATGTTCTCCGTCATATCAGGCACTTTCTCCTCCTCCATTAGCAGATTTATTACTTACGAATTAGGAAGTGGAAATTTTAATCGATTACAAAAAATATTCTCGACTAGCCTCAACACCCAACTTATAATTGCAACTATTATCATTTTAATAGGCGAAATTGTAGGAGTATGGTTTATCAACTTTCAAATGCAGATACCACCTGAAAGATTAGTTGCTGCCAACTGGGTTTTTCAATGTTCATTATTTACTTTCATAATTAATCTATATAACGCTTGTATCATTGCTCACGAAAAAATGAGCGCATTTGCCTATATCAGCATTCTAGAAGTTACGCTGAAACTTATTATCGTATATTTAATAATCTTTTCTCCTTTAGACAAGTTAATTACTTATGCCATATTATTACTTATAGTTGCTTTAATCATACGAAGTACATATGGATTTTATTGCAAACGGCATTTCGGCGAATGTAAATACCAGTTAATTTACGACAAACAACTGTCAAAAGAAATGCTTTCTTTTGCAGGTTGGAGTTTTTTTGGGAATAGTGCTTATATGTTTAATACACAAGGAGTAAACATATTGATAAATCTTTTTTTTGGAGTTACCTTTAATGCTGCACGAGGCATAGCCACTCAAGTAGAAGCCTCCATCATGCAGTTTGTCAACAATTTCACGGTAGCAATTAATCCACAGATAACCAAATCATATGCCTCTGGAGATAAAAAATATATGTTCACGTTAATATGCCAAGGCGCTAAGTATTCTTATTACCTTTTGCTATTTTTTGCCATTCCTTTTATTTTAGAAGCAAATACTATACTAAAGCTATGGCTAAAAACAGTTCCCGAATACGCTCCTATTTTCATAAGATTAACCATGTTTGGATCAATGGCAATGGTTTTAGGTAATACTATGCTAACAGCAGTTTCAGCAACTGGAAACATAAAATACTATCAGATTTGGGTAACAATTATTGGTTGTCTTGTATTCCCTCTTACATGGATTGCTTATAAACTAGGATGCCCAGTTGAAACCGCTTATATTCTCTATGCAACTATTTATTTTATACTAATTTTTGTACGACTTTACTTTGTCAAGAGACAACTAGATTTTCCAGTTGCTTTTTTCATCAAACAAGTCTTAATAAAAATCTCAATTGTATCTATTACAGCTTTTATTATACCAACAGCTATCAACTATTATATTCCTGCTAGTTTAGAACGACTAGTACTTACAATTCTTTGTGCTACAATTTCATCTATATTTTCAATCTTAATTATAGGATTAAACTCTGACGAAAGATATATAGCCCTTTCAAAACTAAAAAAATTAATACACAGAACTAAAACTTACACAAAATGTCAATAAAAACATACCTTAAAAGAGGAGCAATTTATGTCATTAAAGGAATCCCTCAAAAAAATGTCATAGCACAAATCACCTATTCTTCACCTAACGAACGACTCAAAGGGAAAAAAATTATAATCACAGGAGGAGGAAGAGGATTAGGATTTGCAATGGCTAAAAAATTTACAGAAGAAGGTGCCAATGTGTTAATCTCTGGTCGAAACGAAATCACTTTAAAAGAAGCAGCTAATAGCATTGGCTGCAAATATATGGTATTAAATGTGCAAGACACAACAACATTCAATACTTTTATAGATAATGCAAACGATATGCTAGGTGGTGTGAACTGTCTTGTAAACAATGCAGGAATATCACTTCATGAGCCTACTTTTTATGATGTCACGCCAGAATCTTTCGATTCCCAAATAGCTACTAACTTACGTGGAGGTTTTTTTTTGACACAAAGTTTTACAAAATTACTAATACGAGAAAACAGAAAAGGAAGTGTTTTATTTATCTCTTCTGAAACAGGAGAAACTGCAGATATTCGTCCCTATGGTTTTACAAAAGCCGCAGTAAATAGTATGGTACAAGGTTTAGCCAGTTTATTTATTTCAAAAGGAATACGTGTAAATGCAGTAGCACCTGGCATTACAGCTTCTGACATGACTGGGTTCAACGTAAATGATAATCTTTTTATAAATGATAGGGCATCAGAACGAATTTATTTACCAGAAGAAGTTGCAGAAACTGCTTGTTTCTTATTATCTGATTGTTCTGGCTGTATTTCAGGACAGATTATTGTCTGTAACAATGGAAAAACGATTAATACAAGGTGGAAATAAATATAACCTCACAACAAAACTATAAAGATTATTTATAAATTTCATAAAAGTGCCAAATAGATTATTTGAGAAATAACGCTTGTTATGAGACGGGCGGATGGAAAAAAGTTCAGAATATCATACAGGATTATCTTACGGAGGAGGGT
>OGMH01000202.1_pt1 | contig 45946 bp, 30 predicted proteins | sample 1573191 | NCBI WGS metagenome assembly OGMH01 (sample SAMEA2581978, study PRJEB24529) | metagenome | biome: Human gut stool | place: China | collected 2011 | reverse complement strand
GAGCGGGACTTTTTTTATAGTTATACAAAAGATGAAGAAGATAGCCATACAAGGAGTTCCGGGCTCGTATCACGACATTGCAGCCCATAAGTTTTTCAAGGATGAGGAAATCGAACTGATTTGCTGCAACACATTCGAAGAGGTGTTCGATACCCTGAAAAAAGACAGCAGCATCATCGGAATGATTGCCATTGAGAATACGATTGCCGGAAGTCTCCTTCACAATTACGAATTGCTCAGAGACAGTGGAGCTACGATTATTGGAGAACACAAATTACGAATCAGCCACAGCATCATGTGTCTGCCCGGAGAAGACTGGAGTACACTGACAGAAGTAAACTCTCATCCGGTAGCTCTGGCACAATGCCGGGATTTCCTGCAACACCATCCACAACTGAAGGTGGTAGAAACGGAAGATACCGCAGGCAGCGCACGCGACATCAAGGAAAAAGGGTTGAAAGGACATGCTGCCATCTGCTCCAAATATGCAGCCGAGCTTTACGGCATGAAAATCTTGCAGGAAGGTATTGAAACCAACAAGCATAATTTCACCCGCTTTCTGGTGATATGCGACCCCTGGATGGCCGACGAATTGAAAGACCGTTCCAAAATCAACAAGGCCAACATCGTTTTCTCTCTGCCTCATAATGAAGGAAGCTTGTCACAAGTGTTGTCCATCTTTTCGTTCTATCACATTAACTTGACAAAAATACAGTCGTTGCCCATCATCGGGCGGGAATGGGAATACCTGTTCTACGTAGACGTGATGTTCAACGACTATTTGAGATACAAACAATCCATTGACGCAGTAATGCCATTAACCAAAGCACTTAAAATTTTAGGAGAATATGCAGAAGGAGAATCAACCTTATAAGATAGAGCCGGCCAGCCGACTGAGCCACGTCAGCGAATACTACTTCAGCCGGAAACTGAAAGAAGTGGCACGGATGAATGCCGAAGGAAAGAATGTCATCAGCTTAGGAATCGGAAGTCCGGACATGCCGCCTTCAGAAGAGACTATCAACGTGTTGTGTGAAAATGCTCGTAAACCGGATGCACACGGCTACCAGCCTACAGTGGGAATACCGGAACTGCGCAAGGCCATGGCCGACTGGTATAAAAGATGGTATGATGTAGACCTGGACCCGGCTACGGAAATCCAGCCGCTTATCGGTTCAAAGGAAGGTATCCTTCACGTCACACTGGCACTGGTGAACCCCAGCGACCAGGTGCTGGTTCCAAACCCCGGATACCCTACTTACACTTCACTGAACAAGATTTTGGGAAGTGAAATCGTGAACTACAACCTGCGGGAAGACAATTACTGGCAACCGGATTTCGAAGAACTGGAAAAGATGGATTTAAGTCGGGTAAAAATCATGTGGACCAACTATCCCAACATGCCGACCGGCGCCAATGCCACCATGGAACTTTACGAGAAGCTGGTGGATTTTGCACGCCGTCACCAGATTGTCATCGTCAACGACAACCCGTACAGTTTCATACTGAACCGCAAGCCCATCAGTATCCTGAACGTGCCGGGAGCCAAAGAATGCTGTATCGAGTTCAACTCCATGAGCAAGAGCCACAACATGCCGGGATGGCGCGTGGGTATGCTGGCAACCAATGCTACTTTCGTACAGTGGATTCTGAAAATCAAGAGTAACATTGATTCTGGTACTTTCCGCCCCTTGCAGCTGGCAGCCGCACAAGCTTACCACAACAGCGCAGAATGGCATGAAGAAGCCAATATTCAGACTTACGCACGTCGCCGGAAACTGGCTGAAGAAATCATGCATACCTTGGGATGCACCTTCGACCCGGAACAAGTAGGTATGTTCTTGTGGGGACGCATTCCAGACCACTATGCCGACGTGGAAGAGCTGACCGAGAAAGTATTGCACGAAGCCCGCGTGTTCATCACTCCGGGATTCATTTTCGGCAGCAACGGAAAACGGTATATCCGTATTTCACTCTGTGCCAAAGAGCCTCAACTGGAAGAGGCGTTAAAACGAATCCAGGCCATCATGAATAAATAACATTACAAAAATCAAATACTACCATGGAACAGTTAGATTTACTCCCTATTGAACTGGAAGGTGTTTCTCAGGAACGCCCATTGATCATTGCAGGCCCTTGCAGTGCCGAAACAGAAGAACAAGTTATGACTACAGCCAAGTCACTGTCTGACAAAGGTATCAAGATATTCCGTGCCGGAATCTGGAAACCCCGCACCAAACCGGGAGGTTTCGAAGGTATCGGTGTGGAAGGTCTTTCCTGGCTGAAAGAAGTGAAAAAGGAAACCGGTATGTACGTAGCCACGGAAGTAGCTACCGCCAAGCATGTGTACGAATGCCTGAAAGCTGACGTAGACATCGTATGGATTGGTGCCCGTACTACTGCCAACCCGTTTGCCGTACAGGAAATTGCCGATGCCCTGAAAGGCGTGGACATTCCCGTCTATGTGAAGAATCCGGTAAATCCTGATCTGGAGTTGTGGATTGGTGCATTGGAACGCATCAACAATGCCGGACTGAAACGTATCGGTGCCATTCATCGCGGATTCTCTTCATACGACAAGAAAATATACCGCAACCTGCCGCAGTGGCACATTCCTATCGAACTGCGCCGCCGCATCCCGAACCTGCCTATTATCTGCGACCCGAGCCATATCGGCGGAAAGCGTGAACTGATTGCTCCGCTGTGCCAGCAGGCCATGGACTTAGGCTTCGACGGACTCATTATCGAATCACACTGTAATCCGGAATGTGCATGGAGCGATGCCGCACAGCAGGTTACTCCCGATATCCTTGACTACATCCTGAATCTGCTCGTTATCCGTTCTGAGCATCAGACTACAGAGAATCTGAACGAGCTTCGCCGACAGATTGACGAATGTGACAACGACCTGATGGACATACTCGCCAAACGTATGCGTGTGTGCCGTGAAATCGGTACCTTCAAAAAGGAACATAACATGACCATCCTGCAGACCGGACGTTACAATGAAATTCTGGATAAACGCGGTGCACAAGGCTCACTTTGCGGCATGGATTCCGATTTCGTCAAACAAGTATTCGAGCTGATTCACGAAGAAAGCGTGCGCCAGCAAATGGAAATCATCAACAAATAACAAAAACAAAGCATGAAAATATTGATTCTAGGAGCCGGGAAAATGGGCTCCTTCTTTACCGATGTATTGAGTTTTGAACATGAAGTCGCCGTGTACGATGTGAATCCCCAACGCCTGCGCTTTATGTACAACTGCTACCGCTTCACCAAACTGGAAGAAATCGGCGAATTCAAGCCGGAGCTGGTCATCAATGCTGCCACGGTAAAATACACACTCGATGCTTTCCATCAGGTCCTTCCGGTATTGCCGAAGGATTGTATCATCAGCGACATTGCTTCCGTGAAAACCGGATTAAAGGAGTTCTATGAAAACTGCGGCTTCCGCTATGTATCTACCCACCCGATGTTCGGTCCCACATTTGCCAACCTCGACAAACTGAGTACGGAAAATGCCATCATCATCAAGGAAGGTGACCACCTGGGCAAGATTTTCTTCAAAGACCTTTACCAGCACCTGAAGCTGAACATCTTTGAATACACTTTCGAGGAACACGACGAAACGGTGGCTTACTCCTTGTCCATCCCGTTCGTATCAACCTTTGTGTTTGCAGCTGTCATGAAACACCAGGACGCGCCGGGTACGACCTTCAAGCGCCACATGGCCATTGCGCAAGGTGTACTAAGCGAAGATGATTTTCTGCTACAGGAAATCTTGTTCAATCCACGCACTCCGGCTCAAGTCGAAAATATCCGTACGGAACTAAATGAGCTGTTAGATATTATCAGCCGGAAAGATGCAGAAGGCATGCATGCCTATCTTAGCAAGATTCGAAAAAATATCAAATAACTTATAGGGAAATCCATAAAAAAGGGCAGGAAGAAAACCCCAATCCTTTCTTCCTGCCCTTTCTATTTTTTATCAGACTATATTTACAGCTTAATCTTTTTTGATACCGATTTCGATTCATTGTGCAGACGGTCGAGTGCAGTCACTACGTAACGATACTTCGTCTTTCCGTCTTCATACGGCAACTTATAGAACTCATCGTGTGTAATCGCTACAATGTGTGAAGGGTCGTTCAGGTTCACCTTCTCCTTGCTTCCGAAGCGGTACACCACATAATGATAAGCCTTGTCCATCTCGGTCTTTGCCTTCGGTGCCGTCCAGAACAAGATGTATCCGTCTGCGGTCCATACCGGTTTCAGCTTACGCACTTTTCCCGGAGCCTTGTCGTCCATAAACGGAGAAGTCGGAAGCAATGCCGGATACTTGTGATATTCTTTCACCAGCATATCCCGGTAATTTCCCTTGTTCTCTACCACTGCCGCCGCATACCACTGACAGCTTCCCTGTACGGTAGGCAATGAACGCTGCAAATTATACTTTGCCGGAATCTGGCTCTGGTTCGGATTCATCAAATCCGCTTTCGATACCGTACGTATCACATCCTGACCGATGTACAGCGGACGGGCTGCCGAATGACGTGCCCACCAGCGAATCAGCGTATCATAATCAGCTGCCGGATGTCCGATTTCCCAATAAATCTGCGGGATATTGTAATCTACCCAGCCATTGTTTACCCACAAAAGTACATCGGCATACAAGTCATCGTAGTTCTGCAATCCGTTTGTTTCACTTCCGTTCGGGTCATTCTTCTTGTTACGATAAATACCGAACGGTGATACACCAAACTTCACCCACGGTTTGCATTCGCGTACGGTTTCATGAATTTCCTTAATCAACACGTTCACATTATCCCGACGCCAGTCTGCCCGACGCGTAAATCCGCGACCGTATGCTGCAAAGCTGACATTATCCGGAAACTCCTCTCCCGGATTCGGATAAGGATAGAAATAGTCGTCCATGTGAATGGCATCCACATCATAGCGGGTCACAATGTCGCGTACAATCTTACAGATGTATTTTCTGGATTCCGGCAGTCCCGGATCAAAATACAGCTGGCCGGCATACTGCACAAACAGTTCCGGATTCTTGCTGTACGGATGCATGGGCGACAAAGCACCTGTGCCTTTCGTCTTGGCACGATACGGATTAATCCACGCATGAAGCTCCATGTTCCGCTTGTGGCATTCCTCAATCATAAACTGCAAAGGGTCCCACATAGGCGAAGGAGCTTTTCCCTGCACACCGGTCAAGAAACGGCTCCATGGTTCGTAAGGAGATTTATACAACGCATCCGCCTCTGCTCTTACCTGAAAAATGATGGCATTGATACCGGCTTTCTGCAAGTTGTCCAACTGGCTCACCAGCACCTTCTTCATTTTCTCCGTAGGCATACCCTGAAACTGTCCGTTTACACACTGTATCCAGGCTCCGCGAAACTCCCGTTTGGGATAACGTGTCTGAGCATACAAGTTGCTCGTCCACAGGCTTCCCAGAAGGACAAACAACATCAATAGTTTAGTCTTCATATCCGTAAATTTTATCATATCCTTTTCACTTTCCGGACAAATGTCCGATTAAGCCGCAAAGATAATGAAAGGTGAGAGCAATACCAAGCCAAAAGCCTGCTTTTGAGCACAAGTATTGCCGAACCGCAGCCTATATTCAAGAAATCAGAATTTCCTTTACTTGGCTGCCTTATGCAACTCCACTCCCACCACATAATAATGTGGTACGTTCGACAAAATCATTCCGGTCTTATCATTCCCGTCAATTTCTCTTTCCCCACAGAAGCGCATAAATCCGTATTTTGAAACTCCTATACTAAAATACCTCGACACGTAGCTGTCAATATCTCGACACGAACGTGACGAGAGTTCAGCACGTACGTGTCAAGACCTCGTCACGTTCGTGTCGAGGTAAATTTAACTCTATTTTAAAGAATATACGGAAGAAAGCTGAAGAATCTATAAGAAACTATTTACTCTTTTTTGCAGGCAGCAACGGCTTTATATATTTCTTGAAAATTTTTCCTACTTCAATGGGAGTAGAGTTATTCAGCATATCATACGTTCTGCCCGTTGAGGGCTTGAGAGAATGCCCGTAATCTGTCTGTAGTTTTTTACTGACGTCCGGTCCCTCGTTCATGATAAGTTCAGGCGGACGACCTTCCACAGTCACATCATACACCGGATCTTCTCCCCGTTTTGTCCAGATGGAATAAGGACACATACGGATATATCCCTTCGGTTTCTTTGCCATAAGACTGTCTGTCAGACTTCGGGGAATTCCTTTATCAAAAGGATTCTGAAATTCCATCCATTTCTTTTCTAACGGAGCTTCCAAAGGCTTGTTATAATTCTCCATATCCCCTGGAAGGAAATCAAACTGAATGAGTTTTACCGTTTCTTCATTCAGCTTAATTTCCTTTTCTTCCTTTTGCTGGCCCATCACTGGTATCACCACCAGCAAAAGGGAGTTCAACACCATATATCGTTGGAGAGTATTCATTCAGCCGCCTTTACTGATTATCCATATTCAATCGTGACATTTCCGTCTCAGCTGCACTCTGATTATTCATCTTCTTTTCGGTGCGGAAACGATAAGTAATCGTGAAACCGACTTTTCGGGTTTCCTCTTTTCCGATACTGTGCATGATAATATCATTCAGACGGGCTGAAGCACGCGTATTGTTCTTATTGAAAATGTCATAAGCATCCAGTGAAAGTTGAAGCTTGTCTTTCAGGAACGATTTCTTCAAACTCAGGTTGAAGGAGGTGTAATTCTTCGCTTCGTACAACTGATAATATCCTCTGGAACCATAATTAAAATCAGCAGACAACAGAAATCCGGATGGAAGTGTGAAACTGTTGTTGAAGTTCAACATCACCAGCGGACGTCCCGCTTTTAGAACACTCTCGTTCGGCCCCGGATAATTGAAGAATGTTTTCAAACAGGTAAGCGTAAGTGAGGGCAGCCACCACTTCACCGGATATTGCACGTTCACCATACCTGTCAGATTATGCATTCTGTCAAAATTATCCATGTAGCTGACCGTAACTGCTGAATTTCCCGGCATACTGTAGAACGCTGTTATCAGCGGATTATGCGTATTGGTATAGTTCAGATTAAAGAACAGGAACTTATAAAACAGCATATAGTTCAGGTCATGAGTCAAAGCCTGCTTCAGGTAAAGATTTCCTTTCTGATAAGTAAATCGGTCTGTGTACACCGCATTGTCGTTCATGACACCAAAAGGCGGACGCTCCGTATGAACGGAATATGTAAGTGACTGTTGCAGGCTCTCGGTATTGTAGCTTAACGAAACAGAGGGCAGGAAGTTATGATATGTCTGGTTCTGGCTCTTGTTGCTGCTGTTTTCCTTCAAATCGCTCCGGATATGCTCGTAACGCAAGCCAGCTCCCAGCGACAGATTATTCCATGTGTAATCGTACGACAGGTAGAGCGAATTTTTCATTTCCGTATTACTTGTACTACCATTATTCAACGCACGAACATACTCTATATAGTCCGTTCCGGTTGTATGGCTGAAATCATAACCGAAGCTGAAAGTTCCGGCTTTCCCGGTTTCATACGATAAGCTTAATTTGGCTGCAAACAAATCCCAATCCGCCTTACGGTAATAGTCCATAGACGTTTCCACACCGTCGCTTTCCCATTCACGGATATTGCCACGGCTTCGGTCGGTCTTATGAAGATAATCACCGAATGCGTTCATCTTCCAGCCATTCTTCCAGTCGTTTGTATAATACAGATTCAAATGGTTGCTGACGGACTTGTCGGACACATCGCTGAGATTCCTGATAAAGGTTGAAGTCCCTTTGTCCGGTATCATGGAAAGCGTATCCTTAGAGAACGTATTGCCTTCACTGTATTTACCTTCATATTTCAGGCCGATTTCCGACTCCGGAGAGAAATGATAAGAAACCCCTCCCGTATAGGCATGGCTTTCATTGAAGATTTGTTTCCGGGTCAAATCGGTCAGATTCCAGATTGTATCACTTTGAGTCTGCTGGTAAACGTCAAGATTCGAATCCTTCTTTCCACGGTCATAATTATAAGAGAGAAAGAAGTCCCAGTTCTTGTAATTGTAACTTCCGTTCATCTTGTAATTCTGACTAAGATAATTCCCCTGCAGCAGATTACCGCTGACATTAAAGGCGAGTCCTTCGCCCAGGCGTTTGGTCTTGATTTCAATCACCGCACGCTGCTCCGAATGATAACGTACCCCCGTATTCGTCACCAGTCTGACAGACTGAATCTGGTCGATAGCCAAATTGTCCAGTTCGGTACGGTCTGTAACTTCACGGCCGTTGATATAATAGGTAGGGAGACCTCTACCAATCACTTCAATGTCTTCACCACGTTTCTGAATGCCGGGTATCTTGCAAAGCAAATCATCCAGTGTAGTCTGTTTGGCAAGAATCGTATTAGGCACATCAGCCGTAATACCTTCCCTATCCAATTTGAAAGGCTTCCGGTAGGCAGTAACCTCCACTCCTTCAAGCTCGGTCTGCGACTGTTCCATTTTAACTACCGGCAGTGTGAGATTCGCATTGACTTGTATATTCCGATACAATGTCTCATAACCCAGATAAGAATAGCGGATGATATAGTTGCCCCCAGCAAGCGATGTGCCATATACCCCGCAAGAGTCGGATACTGCTCCGGCGACGAGTGTACTGTCTGCCTGATTCAAAAAGGCGACATTCACCATCGGCATCACCGCATTTTCCGAATCGATGATTGTTCCTTTAATCAAATGCTGACTGTAAACAGGCAGTATGATTAAGCTGCCTATAACATATAAAAATAGCTTTTTCATAGAGTTAAGTCAATGCTAAATATTCCATCATGTTTGTGTATTATCTTCCGAAACGTGAAGAATCTACTTCTTTCTTCTCCTTACTGATGCTGCCACCAAAACGGTAGACAAATTTCACTGAAACGGTACGGCTGTACTGCCCCATATTCAAGTCGATGTGCTGTCCTGCATAGCGGTTTCTCACCTTCATACGCATGGTATCGAACAAATCAGCACAGTTCAGACTCAGACTGGCCTTATCCTTCAGGAAGTTCCACTGCGCTCCTACATTGACCGTAAAGACCGGTTTCGTATCGCTGATACCGGAAATCATGCTTGAACGGTACATCGCATCCAAGTCAAATCCGAGGTTGGAACCTACTGAGAAATGATTCTGCATGGTAAGCATACAGGCCCATTTCTTGCGGTCGAAAGGAATATCCCAGAAGTTATCGCAACGGTTACGGTCATTGACCAACGTCGCATTCACCTGAGAAGACAACCACTCACCGATATTGAACGGAACGTTGGCACTCATACCGAAGGACTGGTAATAGTTCCAGTTCTGCGTGCGGTACACCAATGCCAGACGGTCTTTTGCCTGATACATATCCATCGTGAAATAATCGTTGGTACGCTCGTAGAACAACGACAACATGTACTTCTGCAGGAAGAGATAATTGGCATTTACACTATACACATTGGCAGGCCGCAGTCCCTCAATAGTCTGGAGCTCTTCATAAGCGTTCATATAAGTGGTACTGGTCTGCATATCCCAATAAGTAGGGTAATCTTTTTCCGACGAAACACCCAGCATGAACGTATGCTTTTCCGACGGCGAATAGCTCAGACTGGCCTGCGGATAGACCGCCCATTTATGATAATTTCCGATAGAATAATACTCACCGGTTACCGAGAGAGAAAGAGACAGCCCGTTTTCAAACTCTTTGTCGAAGCCACCATAAAAATTGGTAATCTGCTCATAAAGACGTGAGGAAGAATTGCCCACATTATCCTTACCTTCAGTCTGATTGAAGAACTGAACGTTCTTATTGTCCGTATAATCATAACGGACACCGTATTTCAAAGTCCAGTCATTGGCGAGAGCGTGGCTTTGGTCGGCATATACAGAGAACTTACGGATTTTCTGGTCCGAAGTATAATCAAGCAACTGACGTGTATTGTCTGTCAGTTTACTTTCCAGACGATTCTTGTCATTCATGGTATAGTCCGTATAATCCACCCCAAAATCAAGTCCGAATCCGGAAGAATAGCGGGCAAAGATATTGTGCAGACGGCTGTCCTGCAACTTGTCATTGTGGCTGTTCTGGAAGTTTCCGTTTACATCAATCGTACCTTTACCATTGTCAGAAAGGGCACCGTTGTAACCCACACTCAATTCGTTATCCTCGTTTATTTGATAGCCGTACTCAGCATAGATATTATGCTTCCAGCCCTTTGTATTGATTTTCTGTGTCTGCGTAATATCGTATACCTTTCCGTCATACGTATGTCGGGATGCCAGGTCCATCACCGTCATTATATGCGAATAACCCGGATTATAAGAGACATTCAGCGATGACTTGCCTTTCGTCAGCAGAAAGTTTACATTGCCGCTGTAACTGCTAAAATACTGGTTGCTGTAGCTGGCAGACAGCTCACTCTGGATGGTATTGTCGTCTGCCTTTGCCGTTACGATATTAATGGCAGCCCCGCGCACATGATATTCAGGCGGTGTATTATACATCACTTCGGCGGTCTGTACCTGCGAAGCGGAAGTATTCTTCAGCATCTCAATCAGTTGCTCCTGTGTCAGTGTACTTGCTTTTCCATTCAGAATAACCGTTACGTCCTTTGCGCCCACCAGCGAGAGCTTACCGTTCCTGTCCTGCACACCCGGCAACTTACAGATAGCCTCGTAGGCATTGTTTACAATATGCTTTTCTGAAATAGCCGAAATGTCATAATTCAGTTTTCCCTGTTCCACGGTAACAAACGGGCGTTCTCCCTCAATTACCACTTCCTCCAGATTGTAGTCCTTCGATTCCAAAGCAATGACACCGGCATCACGTGCCTGGCCCTTCACCTGCCTAGTCTGATAAAGTAGATGCTGGACAATGAGCTGATAATCCTCCGGCTCCGGTTCAAGTATGAATGTACCGTCGGCTGCAGATATGGTTGCTCCCAGATAAGTTGAATCCGGTAGCTGCATGACGATGGTAGCACCTTCAACCGGCTGCTGATTGGCATCTACTATCTTTCCGGTTGTCTGACTGAATACAGATGACGCAAAACCCGCATATATGAAGAGACCTGCTATAATTCTTTTACATTCCATTTATAGGCATTTAAGACGTCTATCTTATCAGTTCCTCTAATCTTTGTTTCAACAGCATATTGTGAAGCTGGTTTGCCACAATCTCGCCATTGCTATTAATCAGAATACCATGCGGTATACCTGAGAAAGGAAAATTCTCTTTTACCTTTTCTCCTTCAGTTGTATCAATCAAAGAAGTAAACTTGATTTGATATTTCTTCATGGCCGCCTGAAAATCATCCATACTCTTGTCTATCGAAATCAAAAGTATATCCAATCCTTTCTCCTTATACTGGCTGTAAGTTTTTTCCAGTTCGGGAAATTCCGCAATACAGGGAGCACAGGCAGAAGACCATAAATCAATATACAGATACCCATTTTTAGGAATAAACGAAGAAAGCCTTCTTGTTATCCCATTGGCATCCGGAAATTCCATATCCTTTATCTTTTTACCAATCCTGGCATCTAACTCTTTCTGTTTTCTGTCCATATCCAGACGAAGTTCATAATACCATTGCACTTTCTTGTCAGCCTTCACTTCTTCCGGCAAAGTGGGATAGGTTTCCAGGAAATGAGGGTCATACACAGAACCTATTTCATTGATAAATGTGGTCTTGCCTACAATATTGTGTATATTATCAAACTGAAACTTCACTTTATACTCTGTGTAGACCTGAGCCAAAGAATCATACACCGAAGTATCCGGATTATCTTTTCCTTCTATGCTCCTGCGATATTCCATCTCTCCTAATTTTTCTATTCTGCGTGTTTCTGTAAGATAAGTATTGTATAAATCGTTCATAGGTGTTCCTGTTACATGATATACCGAATCAAATGCTATCTTTACCGTTCCTTTTTCGGCAAAGAACATTCCTTTTAATGGATTCAACGTGTCATTTACTGAAAGATAATATGCCACTTCAATATTAGGTTCAATGCTGAAATTAAATTTTCCATGGAGCAAAGTATCACTAGCGACATTAATCACCGAATCATTCTGAAGATAATACAATTCTATTGGCGTCCCATCCATGCAGTTGCTACATACGCCTTCAATATTTACCGTCTTAGGGTTTACACAACTTGCCATGAAGATGGTACCCATGATAACTCCATATAATAGATTGACAGACTTCATTATTAAAATAGTATTTTTAAGAATAGTCCTCAAAAGTAGATATTATACACCAAACTTCACCCCACTCTTCTCATAAATTATCCTTTCAGCAATCCATAATTGTTTAATTAAGAATAAAAGGACATTTATCGTTCAATCGCACTTCTCACTGCTTCATCATTCTGACTAAAAATAATACGTTAATGAAGCTACAAAAGTCCGGAACTTGGTATCGGGATTATGCTGATAAGTTTTGGTCATACCCCAGTCGTATCCTATGGCAATCTGTACATGGCGGGCAATCTCTACACCGGCACGAAAGCCTACTCCCCAGTCAAAGCGCGACATCACTCCCTCCTTAAACATATTATGTGAGGCTACTGTGACAATATCCTGTTCTCCCGGAAGACTGGCTATTTGCTTCATTTGACCAAACAAACCGACATTAAAATAAGGTCCGGCATCCAGAAACAAACTGACATTTCTCCCGACTTTCAACTTATAGCCTAAGTGGATGGGAATATGAAGATAATAAGGCGTACTTTCATATTCGTAGGTTCTCTCATTCATTACATAATAAGGAACACTTTTCCAACCGTATGAGGAAATCATCAGTCCCATATCTGCATACAGCCCTTTTGCAGCCTCACGGAAGGCATATTCCCCTTTCAGTCCAGCATGAAAACCAGATCTGGAAATACTTTCTTTCGTGGAATTATAGTTATACCCTCCTGAAAGTCCATATCTGAACTCTTGCGCTTGTACACCTACACACAATGATACCGCCATTACCAGCGTAAATAAAAATTTTTTCTTCATAAGTCTATATTTTAGTTTGTAAATAAAATTCTTCTCACTCTTTCGGATTGCTTATCCACTCACTTTCATACACATTACATCCTCCTAAAAGACCGATTCCGTTTTCCACATTGGTATAGTGGCTACGGATGGGAGCAAGCCCGTATCCTCCCAAATCATTATTATTTATACGATTGAGCGACTTCAGGTAAGTGTACATTTCTTTCGACAATTTGTACAAATAGATTTTAAACTCGATGGTTTCTTTCCGTTCTTCATCTTCATACCCGGCGTCATAATAGGTATCTACCTTCAATGTATAACTTTTCCCGTTTACCTTGCTGTCATCCCAGATATACAGATTACGGTAATATTCTTTCGATATATCGAAAATGTCATCAAATCCTGTCTTTTCCGAAAACAAAGGCTCGTTGTCCAGGTTAAGGTCTACAGAAGTATATTTTATGGTATCCGAATCTGAGTTTTCAGGTTGAAAAAACGCTGTGCTGGTCTTTTTTATGACTCTCATTCCATAATAATCCTCTGCTCTGGCAGGGTCTGTAAAAGCAATACGAAACTGAATTTTCCTACCGTATTCCCCATCCGTCAATACAACTTCCGATTTATCCAATGGAAACGCCTGCGGTATCACCGTTTGCGACTTGGCAACTGGCAAATTGGGATAAGACACTTCCATATTAATCTTATCATTTTCTTTTAGCTTTTCTACTACATAATACGACCGAGCCGGAAGCAAACCGGTAAAAACTTCCGTGTAGTGAATCTCTTTCTCTTCTCCGTTCAACCTAAATACAAGGAAAGGCTTACCGTCTGTGTTTGTTCCCTGATTGTGAATCACCCTGCTTCGTGCCACCTGTATCAGCGTCGTATCGCCTAATGTAGAAGGCATACAGAAAAGAACGATTTTGCTCTCGGCATCCACCTCATTCAGACTGAACTCATGCGTACAAGATGGTAGCACAGAAATTAATAAAGCTATAAATAAAAGTCGGTATGTCATACGGATTTAAAATTTAAGTGTATAACTGAAAGAGGGTATAATGGGAAATACTCCGTGCGCTTTCCCCACAAACGTACCGTCCGGATTTTGCTGGACAGTGGCATAGAGCGGGTTCATCCGACAATACGCATTATACAAGCTGATATTCCAGATACGTTCGAAACCTCTTTTCGTGGTTTTGCGAAAATTAATCCCCAAATCCAGTCTGTGATAGGCCGGAAGGGAAACATTATTGGGCATCTCATAAATCATCATCCCTTCATTTACCTTCTCTACTCCCGGAATAACGGGAGCATCTACCAGCTGTGTCGGAATGGTCATGCGGTTTCCGCTATGATAATTCCATGAGGCGTATACGTCTATCCTTTCATTAAACTTATGACTGATATTGACAGAAAACCGGTGCCGGTTGTCGAATTTATCCGGATACCATGAAGAATGGAAGTCAGGGAAAAACCTCTTGCTCCACGAAAGTGTATAGGAAGCATCGACCGAAGTCTTTCCGTTAGTGTAACGGATGTCGGTTTCCATCCCGTAAGCTTTTCCTTTCCCCGTACGTACCTCTTCCTCCCATCGGTCTGCCATCGAATTCAGCATGCCACTATTGCCATCATATTCTATCAGGTTGTCCATGGTTTTATAAAATCCTTCTACGATCCACCGGATATCATACGGCAATCGGGCATATATCCCCGCTGCGTATTGACGTGCTTTCATGGGAATGATGCGGGCTGTAGAAGGCACCCAATAGTCAGTCGGCAAATTCAAGTAAGTAGCCGAAAGCTGATGCATGAACTGGCTCATTTCGGTGTACGAAACTTTCAGGCTGGCTTTGTTACACAACCTGAAGTTAATTGCCGCACGTGGTTCTATCGAATGATATTTCGTACCTGATATACCAAACAGCGTATAATGTAACCCTCCATTCAGTTTCACACCTTTACATAACGTCATCTCGTCCTCTGCATAAAGCGTAAACTCATTGCTCTTGTACCGGCTATCCACTTTCTCGGTCAACTCATCTTGCGATGTACTATCATATTTCGAATAATAATTCTGGGGCACAAACAAATGGCGTATATAATTGGAGCCAAAACGGATGTGATTCCAGGAGTTTGGTCGATAATCAAACTCCAACCGGTAACCGAAGTCATTGATGGCGGAGTGATTGTTCTGCTCTTTTACGATGGTGCCCTTCGTTCCTTCAATATATCCCAATCGTTCTTCACTCAAATAATCGAACCTGGAACGATTATGAGTATAAACTCCTGTAATATTGGCAAACATGTTGTGCGAGAAAATGTATTTCCAATTGGCAGATGCGGTAAAATTACCCCATTGCAGATTGAACTTATCTACATTGGTAGGTTCTGGGTCAAACAGATATTCTTTATGCCTGAACTTAAAAAGGTCATTCCCTGAATAAAGGCTAATATCCGCACGACTCTTTTCGGAGAATACATGAGTCACTTTCGCATTGATATCATGAAAAGCATATCTCACATTTTGCTTGTTCCGGCGACTGGTATTCATAATGGCAATAGCCGGGGCGGTAAGCAAGTCCATCCACGTACGTCGCATGGCGACATTGAACGAGGTACGGTTCTTCACTATCGGTCCTTCAAACTGTATCCTGCCCTCCAAAAGCCCAAGCGTAAAACTACCATGATATTCCTTCATGTCGCCGTCATTCGTACGCACATCAACCACCGAAGAAAGCCGTCCGCCATAGCGAGCAGGGAAACCACTTTTATAGAAATCTATATTCTTGATAATGTCTGTATTGAATGCAGAAAACAACCCTCCGGCATGATTTACCTGATACAGTGGAGTACCGTCCAGAAGAAACAAATTCTCATCATTGTTTCCACCATGTACGTACAATCCGGAGATAAGTTCCGTCCCACCGGCCACTCCCGACAAGCCTTGAAGTTTCTTTACCACATCGGGCGAGCTCATAAAATTGTTTCCATTTACAAAGTCCTTCGCCGTAAGCGAGACTTTTCCAGTCTGAGTGGTATGAAGAGACGAGTTCAAATCAGCTGTCACCACCACTTCATTGAGCTGGTAATCAGACTTCAGAGTTATATTCTTTGATTTGTTTCCGCCTAGCGTAACATCTTCCAGATGTTCTCCACTGCCAATATGCGAAAACCGGATTTTATGCCTTCCCTCACTTAACGTAAGGCTATAAAACCCATGCTCGTTAGTCAGCGTGCCCACATTCGAAGTCATGTCCCATACGGTTGCATTTATCACACTTTCTCCATTGTCCTGATAGACGTATCCACTTAACGTATAAGTCAACAGCTTTTTAAGGATGACATGACTACCATCTATTTCCCACTTGATACCCGTATGCTGAAATAGAGTTTCAAGAGCACTTTCCAGACTGACCATATCAGGTTTCTTGCCAGTATACGGAATGTCAAGCCTGATGGATGCATCATACACAAAGCTGACAGGGTACACCTGTTTCACCTGCTCCATCATGTCTTCCACAGTAACCCGGTGCTGTGCATATAGGGAGGAAGCATCCACCAAGAAAGCTAAAAACAATAAGGATATGATTCTTTTCATCACTCTTTCTGTGTTATTTTTATATCCAATGTCTTTTCAATCAATGCGATGATTTCGCCTAAGTCGTCCGTCTTGAATTCACCGGTAATTGTCCTTTCATGTTCCGACGCATACAATAGTGTGCCATAATAGAGGGAAAGCTCTTTCAGCACCTCATCAATGGGCGTATTCCTGTAAATGAATTTTCCAGTAGCCCAAGCCGAAGGATTTGGAGAAACAGCATGAACCGCCACAGGCATCTCATCTCCATGTGTCAGCATGCCACACATGTCTTTTGTAAGGACAATTCCATTTTTGCCGTATCTCCCTTTAAACACAACTTTACCGGATTTTACATACACACGGGTAGCCGTATCCTTTCTGCATTCAGTCACTTCAAACTCGGTTCCAAGTACTTTTACTTGAGCATATTCAGTGGTGGCAACAAAAGGAGACAGCGCGTTTCTTCGAACACTAAAATAAATTTTTCCGGACATGTTTACTTCCCGGTTGGCTTTTCCATACTTATCGGTGTCATATTCCAAAGTCGCCCCTTTAGAAAGTATAGCCAGCGTGCTGTCTGGCAGAAAATATCTTGTCACCATCGCATCTGCCGTAATTGACACAGTATGATGCTCCTTCCGGCTTAACAAGGTATAGCTCACCACACAGATAAGGATAGCCGCAGCGATTCCTGAAAAATAAGCCCAAAATCCGCTTACTTTATTTTGATGCGCTATACCTGTTATTTTCTTCAGAGCCTTTTTTGTATCCAGTTTCCCATCTTCGTAATACCGAAGGACAAACTGAAGTTTTCTTTCTTCTTTATCTTTCATGACTGAATGTGTTTTTAGCTAAGACTGAATGAACCATAAAAACTACTATGCCGAGACCAAAAAATTATCCGAAAAAGAACAGGTACACCTTCCTCACACCTTCCTTCAATGTTTTAAGTGCTTTGCTCATCTGGTTCTTTACCGTATTGACAGAGATATGCAGCCTTACGGCTATTTCTTCATATTTCATACCATCCCTCTTGGCCAGTAAAAACACCTCCTTGCATTTTTCCGGTAAAGACTCTATAGCAGTCCAGAGACGAGCCTCATCATAAGACCATTCTTCACACTCCTCGTCCGACAGGATTTCCTCAAGGTCTGAAGGTTGCACATTACCATCAATGAGTGAATCCTTCTTCAAGATGTCTATACAGCGGTTTCTCACCATAGAGTACAGATAAGATTTAAGACCACTCACTTCAAATCCTTTCTCTTTCCGTTTCCACAATTCCATAAAACAGTCCTGTACCGCATCTTCTGCATCATCTATATCTTTCAGATAATGAAGTGCAAACAGGCAGAGCGGACGATAATATTGAAGGAAATTATCTCTAAAAACTTTTGTATTAGTGTCCATATTCCAGTACGCTTGATAGATATGCATTTTTAAGAAAACCTGGAATAACAGATTTACCACTATGAACGAATCCGTCTTTTATTATATTTAAACACAACAGACTTATTTTATACGTTTTTTTATGTATCAGAATCTTACTGGCTTTTAAAATCAAAAAGGGGGCCGAATTCAATTTGCAAATTGAATTCGGCCCCCTTTCATAAGACTCATATTAATAACGGAATCTTTCCCACACACGACACAACAACAACCCAATAAAGTAATGGGTATCTACTATTCATCGATTCTCCCCATCCTTAAACTCTTCCCACTTCCTGACCACCGTATCAATGGAAATATCCAGCAATTTCATCTGACTGAACAGTTCCGGCAGGTTTTCTGTCATAAACTTCAGGCTTCGGGTCTGTTTTATCTTCTCCAGTGCATCAGTAGTTACAAAATACCCCAGCCCTCGCCGGGTGTAGATAATCCCCCACTGCAACAGCAGGTCGTAAGTCTTCACCACGGTATTGGTGTTGACTTCGAACATAACGGCCTGTTCCCGCACACTGGGTATGCGATCATCTGAATGATACTTTCCAGCCAGTATCTCGTCGCAGATTCGTTCTGCCATTTGCAGATAAATGGCTCGGTCTTGCTTGAAATCTACCATCTTACTATCTAAACTCCAACTTTCTAAAACCTTTATAGGTCATGATAACAGCTACTATGCTCCAAACCACAGAAACAATCGACCATGTGTATTTAATGATACTTTTAGGAGCACCTAATCCATACATACACAATACTGGCAACACATAAGACAAAACACATAAAACAACTATCAGCCAGAACCGGGTTTTGCTGTATTGTTTCCTCAACATAACCACCAAAGTCCACAGGGCTACATAAAAAGCAATCACCACCTGCAGCATAAGTTGCTTAAGTCCATAGCCTCCTCCCAAAAAGAGAAGAACCGGTCCGTTCGTTTCCTCTGTAAAAAGCAATGGAATAGCCAGTTGCATAAAGATATTCGATAATATCGCACATCCTAACAACATCACCGTACCTATCAAAAAAGTACTGAAAAACAAACTTACATATTTTTCTGCCAATGTGATCGGAAGCATGAACTTATTTATCAGACCTCTGTCATTCCGCATATTTTCCACCAGGCTCCAGAACGTAAAATAATAAGACAGAAGTATCAGCAATTGCTCTATGAGTGACAAGCATTCTTTCAAACTATCTCCTGACACCAGAGCACAAATCACACAGATACTAAAAGAACGTAAAAACAAAAGCTGGATAAAGGCTTTCTTTTTTCCATAGCAGAACATTTCATTTAACTGAAGCAGACTAAACTTCCACATTTCTTTCACTGCAAAACTTTTCATATCCTTCCTCCTCCCTTGATTAATGCATTAAACAGCAGTTCCAAAGATACTTCCGTATCCATGTTTTCCTGCTTATGAGTGATTACATGGTAACCTTCGGCACAAGCTTCTGCATATAGCACTCCTTCTTCATTACTTTGGATTCCGAACAAATACCGACTGGCGATTTCCTCCAAAGAAGCCGCATACACAGGAGCATCCTTTCTTAACACAATCACATCGGTCAACAGATTTTCAATGTCCTGCACAATGTGTGTAGACAAAACCACTATCTGATCTTCACGGACATGCTTCATCAGTAACTTACGAAACATCTTTCGTGCCGGAATATCCATTCCATTGGCAGCCTCATCCAGTAATAGAACTTTCGTTCCCAGCGACAAGGCAATACTGAATGCCACTTTATGTTTTTCTCCCAACGACAATTTGTCCAAATGTTCAATATCCCGCCGTATTTCAAAATCGGCCAGACAGTCATCCAGCACTTCTGCACGAAACTTAGGATAGAATTTGGAATAAATGGCAAGAAAGTGTTCCAGCCTCATATCCGGAAAAATAAAGTCAGCTGGCAACATGAATACTTCCCTCAAAGTTTCTACTTCCCTTTTCCGGGAGTCGCAACCGTCTACATAAATCTCACCGTCGTGAGCAAAAAGCTTACCAGCAATCAGTTTCAAGAGCGTGGTCTTGCCTGAGCCGTTCATTCCCAGCAGGCCATAGAATCGTCCTTCCTTCAAACGGAGATTCAAATTGTCTAATACATTTTTATCGGACTGATACCCAAATGAAACACCTCTCAATTCTACCATAACCTTTAAATTAAAAATCGTTATACTGTACCATTAAAGTAGTACAGCAAAAATAACTTTTTTTCTTGAACAAACAAATGGTTTTACGGAAATTATGATGCAATATCCAACAAGCCTCAGTACACTTTCTACGTTTCCATTCCGTGAACCTTACGTTTCCCGATGCGAAACCGTACGTTTCGCATAAGGAAAATATACGGTTCCACTCCGGGAAACGTAAAAGACTTCTTTTCGTCCGAAAGTATTCGCTTTGATAATTCCAGCTATTTTTCGTAACTTCGCATGTTCATCTAACAAGAAAAGATACATGTCAGAAAATGATTTTATTACCATAAAGGGTGCCCGGGTGAATAACCTGAAAAACATCGACGTACGTATTCCACGCAACAAACTGGTAGTCATTACCGGCCTGTCAGGTTCGGGAAAGTCGTCGCTGGCATTCGATACACTGTATGCCGAAGGGCAAAGACGCTATGTGGAAAGTCTGTCTTCTTACGCCCGCCAGTTTCTCGGACGTATGAGCAAACCAGAATGTGACTTCATCAAAGGAATTCCACCTGCCATCGCCATTGAACAGAAGGTGACGAGCCGCAACCCGCGTTCTACCGTGGGTACCTCAACGGAAATTTATGAATACCTGCGCCTGCTTTTCGCACGGGTAGGAAAAACGTATTCTCCTGTAAGCGGACAACTGGTGAAGAAGGACAGTGTGGAAGACATTGTGAACTGCATGCTGTCTTACCCGAAAGGCACACGCTATACCGTACTGGCGCCTATCCTTCCCCGCGACGGAAGAAGTGTGGCAGAACAGCTGGACATGGATATGAAGCAGGGCTTTACCCGACTAGAGGTGGACGGCGAAATGGTACGCATTGAGGATTATACCTACAATGAGAACGACAAGGTGTATCTGTTAGTGGACCGCATGAGCTGTGATGATAGCAAGGATGCCATCAGCCGACTGACGGATTCTGCCGAGACGGCTATGTACGAAGGTGACGGCACATGTATGCTCCGTTTCTATTTGTCGGATGACACCCGCCTGCATGTATTCAGCACGAAGTTTGAAGCCGACGGTATCAAGTTTGAAGAACCGAACGACCAGATGTTCTCATTCAACTCTCCGCTGGGAGCCTGCCCTACGTGCGAAGGCTTCGGAAAGATTATCGGTATCGATGAACACCTGGTGGTGCCCAACCGTGCGCTGAGCGTGTACGATGGTGCCGTGCTTTGCTGGAGGGGCGAGAAAATGGGAGAATGGCTGAACGAGTTCCTTCGGGAAGCTCCGGCTCATGATTTCCCCATCTTTGCTCCCTATTATGAACTGACACAGGAACAGAAAGATTACCTCTGGCACGGCCCAAGAGAGAAGGTCTGCATCGACTCTTTCTTCAAGATGCTGGAAGAAAATCAATATAAGATACAGTATCGCGTGATGCTGGCCCGCTACCGGGGAAAAACGACTTGCCCTACCTGTCACGGAAGCCGACTGAAAAAGGAGGCCAGCTACGTGCGAGTGGGGGGAAAGAATATCTCGGAACTGGTGGAAATGCCAATTACTCAATTACAGGAGTTTTTCCGTACGCTCACACTGGATGCACACGACACTCTCGTGGCACAACGCCTGCTGAGTGAAATCAAGAACCGTCTGACATTCCTGTCGGATGTGGGACTGGGTTACCTGACACTGAACCGGTTGAGCAACTCGCTTTCAGGCGGTGAAAGTCAGCGAATCAATCTGGCCACCTCGTTAGGAAGCAGTCTGGTAGGCTCATTGTATATTCTTGACGAACCAAGCATCGGTCTGCACAGCCGTGACACTACCCGCCTTATCAAGGTGCTGCGCCAGTTACAGCAATTGGGAAACACGGTAGTGGTAGTGGAACACGACGAAGAAATCATCCGTGCAGCAGATTATATCATCGACATCGGCCCGAAAGCCGGACGACTGGGCGGACAAGTGGTGTATGAGGGCGACATGAAAGACTTACATAAAGGAAGCGACAGCTATACCGTGAAATACCTGTTAGGAGAAGAGACCATCGACCTGCCTGCCAGCCATCGTCCGTGGAACAATTACATCGAAATCAAAGGAGCACGCGAGAACAACCTGAAAGGCATCGACGTGCGCTTCCCACTTAACGTGATGACGGTAGTAACAGGTGTCAGCGGTTCCGGAAAGAGTACGCTGGTACGCGACATTTTCTACAAGGCTCTAAAACGGGAATACAGTGAATCGAGCGAACGTCCGGGCGAATTCATCTCATTGGAAGGAGACATCCGTCAGGTGAACGACATCGAATTTGTGGACCAGAACCCTATCGGAAAGTCTTCCCGAAGCAATCCGGTAACTTACGTCAAGGCGTACGACGAAATCCGCAAACTATTTGCCGACCAGCTGCTGGCCAAGCAGATGGGATACAGCGCAGGCTATTTCTCATTCAACACGGAAGGCGGACGTTGCGAAGAATGCAAGGGAGAAGGTACGGTAACGGTAGAAATGCAGTTTATGGCCGACCTGGTGTTGGAATGTGAGTCATGCCACGGCAAACGTTTCAAGAATGACACGCTGGAAGTGAAGTTTGAAGGAAAAAACATTTACGACATACTGGAAATGACGGTCAACCAGGCCATCGAGTTCTTTACGGAACACAACCAGAAGAAGATTGTCAAGAAGTTGCGCCCGCTACAGGATGTGGGACTGGGTTATATCAAGTTAGGACAGTCTTCGTCTACCCTCTCGGGAGGAGAAAACCAGCGCGTGAAACTGGCGTACTTCCTCAGCATCGAAAAGGCGCAGCCTACCATCTTCGTGTTCGACGAACCGACCACAGGCTTGCATTTCCATGACATAAAGAAACTGCTGGAAGCTTTCGACGCCCTCATCAGTCGTGGACATACGCTGGTCATCATCGAACACAACATGGATGTCATCAAATGCGCCGACCATGTGATTGACCTCGGTCCGGAAGGTGGCGACATGGGGGGGAATCTCGTGGCAGCCGGCACACCGGAAGAAGTGGCCAAATGTGCGGTTTCCTACACAGGACAATACCTGACAGAAAAACTCAATCAGTAATCTTAACGAACAGACACATGATTCAAACTCTTGAAACCCTATACAGCCAGTTCACCGGCCATGCTCCGGAAAGCGTGGAAGCATTGCCGGGAGCCGGTTCCAACAGAAGCTACTACCGCCTGAAGGGTACTCCGACTCTTATCGGGGTATGCGGTACTTCACGCGAAGAAAACGAGGCCTTCATCTACCTGTCACGCCATTTTCAGGCACAGCATCTTCCAGTACCGGCAGTGCATGCCGTTTCCAACGACGGGCTCTGTTACCTGCAGGATGATTTAGGAACAGATTCTCTGTTTCAGCTTATCGCACACGGAAGAGAAACCGGAGAGTTTGACTCCACAGAAAAGGAGTTGCTAAAGAAAGTCATCCGGTTGCTGCCCCGCATACAGTTTGAAGGGGCACAAGGACTGGATTTCGGGAAATGCTATCCGGCGGTAGAGTTCAATCACAGAAGCATTCTGTGGGACTTGAACTACTTTAAATACTGTTTTCTGAAAGCTACGGGAGTGGAATTCAGAGAGGATTTGTTAGAAAACGATTTCGAAGCCCTTTGCCAGACACTGATAAAGAGCATGGAACCCCAACCGGTATTCATGTATCGCGACTTCCAGAGCCGTAATATCATGGTGAAGGACGGAGAGCCTTACCTGATTGATTTCCAGGGAGGACGGAAAGGACCGCTGTATTACGACGTGGCTTCTTTCCTCTGGCAAGCCAAGGCCAACTATCCGGACAGCCTGCGCCAGGAACTGATTGACGAGTACCTGAAAGCCCTGCGTCCCTACAAGCTGATAGAAAAGGACGTGTTCCTGTCCCATCTGCGTCATGTCGTATTGTTCCGCACGCTACAAGTACTGGGAGCTTACGGCTTCCGCGGCTACTTCGAGAAAAAGGCTCATTTCATTGAGAGCATTCCTTTTGCCATTGAAAATCTGCGCCAGTTATTGCAGGAGGGTTTTCCGGAATATCCTTATCTCTGCGAGGTATTGCAGCGCATGACAGAACTGAAACAGTTTGCTGCTGCACGCAACCGCCGTAACCTGGCGGTCACGGTGATGAGCTTCTCTTACCGGAAAGGTATTCCGGCAGACGAAAGCGGAAATGGTGGAGGATACGTGTTTGACTGCCGCGCCGTACACAACCCCGGACGCTACGAACAGTACAAATCGCTTACAGGACTGGACACACCGGTCATAGAATTTTTAGATAAAGACGGAGAAATTACAGAGTTCCTTTGTCATACCGACGCTCTGGTGGATGCCCACGTGCAACGCTTCCTGGAACGTGGATTCTCGCACCTGATGATTTGCTTCGGATGCACCGGAGGACAGCACCGCTCCGTATATTCTGCCCAACACACAGCGATGCACTTGCATGAAAAATTTAAAATTAATGTACACCTGATTCATCGGGAACAACAAATAGACCAATTACTGAAAGCCAAATGAAAGCCATGATATTTGCTGCCGGATTAGGTACCCGGCTCAAACCGCTGACCGACCACATGCCCAAGGCCTTAGTACCGGTGGCCGGACATCCCATGCTGGAACATGTAATTCTCAAACTAAAAGAAGCGGGATTTACCGAACTGGTCATCAACATTCACCATTTCGGAGAACAGATTATCGATTTTCTGAAAGCTAACCAGAATTTCGGACTGACGATTCATATCAGCGACGAGCGTGACAAGTTACTCGACACAGGGGGCGGTATCAAAAAGGCGGCAACCTTCTTTACAGGAACGGAACCGTTCTTGGTACACAACGTAGACATTCTGTCGAATGCCGACTTGAAAGAGGTATATGATTTTCATCGGAAAAGTCAGAATCTGGCCACACTGCTGGTCAGCCCACGCAAAACCTCACGCTACCTATTGTTCGATACAGACAACCGCCTGCAGGGCTGGATTCACAAAGACACCCTGCAAACCAAGCCGGAAGGGTTTGTGTACGAACTAGGCCAATACCACGAATATGCATTCAGCGGCATCCATGTAATTTCACCGGATCTGTTTCGCTACATGGAAGGAGAGACATGGAACGGTAAATTTCCCATCATGGATTTTTATCTGCACACCTGCCGGCAACTCCAGTTCGGAGGATACATCAAAGAAGACTTGCAACTGATTGACATCGGCAAACCGGACACGTTGGCCCGGGCCGAAGAATTCCTAAAGGATTAATACCAGGTAACTGCACTACCCGTATTGCTTCGCTGATCCCACTTCAGGGCATCGGTCAGCATACTGGAATTGGCACGGATAGAGAAGTTATAAGAAGTAAACGGACCGAACACCAATCCACAACTCATATTAAAGCAGTGCAAGTCACGGGTAATGTTCAAGGTTGTCATAGACATCTCCTTGGAGGTAAAGTCGTATCCGGTAGAATAGGTCATATTCCAACGGCTACCAATCTTGAAGTTACCCGATACATTCAATGAATGCGTCAATGAATACGGATAACGCATGGTCTTGATGTTAATATCCTTCGAACGGTCTTCACGAATACTGTAGCTATAACTCAAGCTGACACTCCACGGGAACTTGAAAGCCAGGTAACCATCTGAATCAACAGAAGCTTTCTTCGTCTTTCGCATGTTGGAGTTGTTATTCTGTTCTTCCGTTTCTTCATCTGTCTCCTCGTCTTCATTTTCTTCCTTCCCTTTATTGTCCTTGTTCTTTTCATCCTCTTCTTTCTTTCCGAAGAGTTTCTTAAAAGTATCATTGTTCAAGGTATAAGAGAATGAACCACTGTACCCCTGAAAACGTCCAAAACGTCCATAAGACCATTCTGTACGGTCACCCACCACTACATTACCATTCTCATCAAATTCATAGGCATACGTAGCGAATGAAGCATTCATATTAAACGTATAACTCTTGGTCAACTTCAAGCGAAGATTCATGCTCAAGTCACTCCACCGCTTGTTGGCTACGTCGTAAGAAAGAGAAGCTCCCAACTGGTCAATCAAACTTATTTTCTTATAACCAGTGGTATCCTTATCCGACTTCATCTTCATTTCAATGTTATTATCTACCGAGAAGCTAATGTTCTGTGACATACCTTTTCCCGGATAGCCATACACTGCCCCTTCATAAGGAGAATATTCTACGGTACGCACTTCACCATCCTCATCCGTATAAGTATAGGTATCGTAATAGCCGTAACGTGATTTTCCAAAGTCCGGAGTATAGGTATAGCTGACAGTAGGGGTAAAGACATGACGAATCTGAAGTTCCTTACTCTTCATGAACAAAGGCTTGTACATACCATATAACTTGGTATTCATCTGTAAAGACAAGTTATAATCATACAAACGGTTGAACCCGTTGATGGTATCCCGCTTCACATGGTCGGTAGAAGCAGGACTCGGGTCATAACTCTGCTTTACTTTCCGCAAATACCAGCGCTCCGTATAATTGAACGAAGGAACGATGTTGATGTACTTGAACAAGTTGAAAGTAGCCGAAACCGGAATCTTGTGCTGCATACCATTTTCCCATTGTGTCAAAGGTGTCTTAAATAACAAATTATCCTTTGTACTGATGGAGTTGGTGATACTTCCGGTATATTGCAATGAAATCTTTTCATACCAACGTTCATCTCCTACCGATTTTTTACGTTTGAACGGATAAATACGGTTCAATGAGATATTTACGTCGGGCAACGTCATACTCAAAGAAGAGTCACGCGTATTCTGTGTGATATTGAATGTACTTGAAATATTCAATCCAATTTCCGGGAAGTTCCGAGAATAGCTCACACTGGAAGCCTTGGTATTCTGAGAATACTGTTGCGGATTATACAAACTACTCAAACTAGAACGGTCATAACTACTGGTAGCAAAGTTCACACTGGCAGAGAACGAGCTGTTCGGGTTAGCCTTGGCATCCTGACGATGACTCCACTGGATACGGAAGTCTTTCGACACAGAATAGTCGGGCATATTCTTCTCACCCGTCTTTGTCACCAGATAGCTGGCATTGAAGGAGCCGCTGAATTTATAACGCTTGTTATAGTTAGAAGCAGCCGACAAACCCCATGAACCCTTCGTAAAGATTTCTCCCAACACCTTCAAGTCCATCTGGTCGCTGATGGCAAAATAATAACCACCATCACGCAAATAGAAACCACGGTTCATTTCATCACCATACGTCGGCATAATGAAACCGGAAGAATAGCTGCTATTAAACGGGAAGAAGCCAAAAGGTACGGCAATAGGTAAAGGCACATCCTCTACCACAAGCTGGGCCGGACCAAATACTACATTCTTCTTGGGACGGACCTTTGCCATAGAAAGCCGCAAGTAAAAATGAGGATGTTCATGATTGTCACAAGTAGTATATTTACCATGACGCATGTAAATCTCATCATCTGCTCCTTTCTTTCCTTCCTCACTGGTGACATATCCTTCACCCTGCTGTGTGACAATGTTATTGATGAAACCTTTCTTCGTCTTGAAGTTATAGCGCATAATTTTAGACTCATACGGAGTCTCTCCATCCTTGAAAATCGGCGTACCCGTTTCCACTCCTGTCGTATCGGCTACCCCCTTAGCAAAGACGGTACTGCTATCCATATTCATGGTAATTACCGCAGAAGTCAGTTCAATGTTCTGGTAATTCACCTTACCTTCCCCATAAAGGTGCGCATATCCATCCTTTGTAAAGACAATAGAATCGCTTGCCTCATAAATGACCGGCGCATCCAGGGGTTCTTTTTTCTTTGTGGTATCCACGGCCAGAGAGTCCATTCCCAGCGAATCAAGCGCCACAGAATCCCGATGAAGGGAGTCGGTTTTTTCTCCTCCCCGCATACGCTTTCCTCTCACACGCTGTGCTTCGGCATAAAATGAGCAGAAAAAGCCAAAAACAAACAGAGATAGCAGTAAATATGTAGTTCTTCTAAATGATGTCATCACCGTCTTTTTACGCAATATGCGGTGCAAAAGTAAGCATTATCCTACAAATAAACGTCAACGCTTTCCTTTTTAATGTATTTTTAGTTCTAGAAAAAGAGTTTACACCAATCATCAAAGCGTGTCAAGCCTTCTTCCCCATGCTTTTCAATACTCTTTCGGGCCTTCTCCACACTCTTTTCTTTATCTAATTTAGTCTTTGAATAAAACTTGTCGGCAAAGCAGATAATCTGTTCTTCCAGGCTGACAGGAATCATTTCACGGTGAGGTACCGGAAGGTCACGTTCCATAATCGCCTTAAGAGAAAGTCCGGCACCAGTATGACGCTCACACACCAGCGCATGACGTGGATAACCTTCGCGAGCTACCAGTTCTGAACCTAAATACCCATGACAAATATAAGGATACTTTCCAAAACAGAAAATATCATCTGCATCCGTCATAAAAATACCAATATCATGAAGCATGGCTGCCTCTTCTATAAAAGTCAAATCCAGATTCAGTTCCGGATGCTTACGTGCCATTTCCAAGGCTTTATCTGCTACCGAACGGCTGTGTACCAGCAAAATATGTTTTAACTCATTATCTTCCGGATAATATTTGTCAATCAATGCAAGTGGATTCATAAATAAATGTGGCTATATTTGTAAAAAGTATCACAAATCTACAAAAATTCCATGAGTTACACGAAAAGAATCTTTTTGAAATACATTTTGGGTGCATGTATAGGCTGTTTTATAGCTTTTCAAGGACATGCCACCGTACGCAACGGAGCAGACCAGCTGGAAAAACTGCTCCCCTTGCTTAAAGGAAAACGGGTTTCTCTAGTAGTAAACCATACTTCTCTTTGTGGGAAAACACACCTGCTGGACACCCTGACCAGTCAAATAAAAATCGTGCGTGTATTTGCTCCTGAGCATGGATTTCGAGGGGATGCAGATGCCGGAGAATACATTCAAAACGGGAAAGATACCCGCACGGGAGTGCCCATCCTTTCACTTTATGGGAAAAACAAGAAACCGCTAGCTTCACAGCTAACAGGCACGGATGTAGTGGTATTCGACATACAAGATGTAGGAGCCCGCTTCTATACTTACATCAGTACCCTTTACTACGTAATGCAGGCTTGTGCCGAGAACCAAAAAGAGCTGATTGTGCTGGATCGCCCCAATCCATGTGACTATGTAGACGGTCCGATACGGGAAAAAGCATACAAAAGTTTTGTGGGCATGCTTCCCATTCCCCTGCTTCACGGATGTACCTTAGGCGAAATGGCCGGAATGATTAATGGAGAAGGATGGTTAGGTAAAGGTCTGCAATGTCGTTTGCAAGTAATCCGAGTGGAAGGATGGAAACACGGTCAGCCTTACTCTCTTCCGGTAAAACCTTCTCCCAATTTGCCCAACGATCTTGCCATTGCGCTCTACCCTTCACTCTGCCCTTTTGAGGGTACTTCCGTAAGCATCGGAAGAGGTACCACCTATCCTTTCCAAGTCATCGGTTCCCCGGCACTAAAGGATTTATTCCAGTTTCAGTTTATCCCACGCTCTTTAAAAGGGTTCGACAAACATCCGCTTCATCAGAATCAGACCTGCTTTGGCCTTGACCTGCGTACAGAGAAAGAGTTTCCTCAAAGCTTTTCCCTAAAATACCTCCTGCAGTTTTATCGGCTTTATCAGAAACTGTATTCGGATGCTGAAAAGCGTTTCTTTAGCCGTCCCCAGTGGTTTGACCTGCTAATGGGTACCTCACAGGTACGAAAGGACATACTTCAGGGAAAAACGGAGTCCGAAATACGTCAGACATGGGAGACAGATTTAAAAGCTTACCATTCCTTACGCGAGGAATATCTACTATATGAATAGCAATTTAAGAAAGCACCTTTTAATTTTTATATTTTAACATTGCATTAAGTAAGCTTTAAATGCCGCAAAGTCTTTCGACATCGGTACACTCTGTTTGGTACCTTTCATGAATGCCTGAAGTTTTTCCGGTATTTTTACTTCCACTCCAATGATACTTTCCACCGTTTGCAGGAATTTTGCCGGATGAGCTGTTTCAAGGAACAAACCGACTTCTCCTTCTTTCAGTTCTTCTGCCAACGCACGGTATCCGCATGCACCGTGAGGATCGAGCAGATAACCAGTTTCTTCATAAACCTTCTGCACCGTTTCACGTATCTGTTCATCGGTATAGGTTTCACCGCTGATTTCAGAAGCAATGGCATCGTGACTACCCTCGTACAAATCCAGTACCCGAGCAAAGTTACTGGGGTCGCCTACATCCATGGCATTGGCAATAGTAGCCACCGACGGACGCGGACAATACTCTCCTGTTTTCAGGTATTGATAGAATATATCGTTACGATTATTGGCTGCTATAAAACGCTTAATCGGAAGCCCCATACGCTTGCCAAACAATCCGGCTGTAATATTTCCGAAGTTACCGCTCGGCACGCAAACTACCAGGTTATCGGCCTTACCGATTTTTTTCATCTGCGCATAGGCATAGAAATAATAAAAGGCCTGCGGCAGGAAACGGGCCACATTGATAGAGTTAGCAGATGTCAGCTGCATGTGCTCGTTCAATTCTTTATCCATGAACGCATTCTTCACCAACGCCTGGCAGTCATCGAACGTACCGTCCACTTCAACCGCTGTGATGTTACGTCCCAGAGTCGTAAACTGTTTTTCCTGAATTTCACTAACCTTTCCTTTCGGGTAAAGCACATACACATGAATGCCTTCCACTCCCAGGAAACCATTTGCCACCGCACTTCCTGTATCTCCGGATGTAGCCACCAGCACATTGACCTGCTTCTTCCCTTCCTTACGGATAAAGTATCCCAACAGGCGGGCCATAAAACGACCACCTACATCTTTAAAAGCCAATGTAGGTCCGTGGAACAGCTCCAAAGAATAAATATTGTCTTTTACTTTTACTGCCGGTACATCAAAGTTCAATGTGTCATACACAATCTGTTTCAATGTTTCGGCAGGTACATCTTCTCCAAAAAAAGCATCTGCTACTTTATAAGCTATTTCTGGAAAAGAAAGTGTCTCAATCTCGTCATAGAACGATTGTGGCAAGGGTTTAATCTGACGGGGCATATATAAACCCTTATCTGAAGCCAGTCCTCTTACCACAGCTTCTTCCAATGTCGCGTCTAATGCTTTTCCGTTTGTACTGTAATACTTCATATTGCTATCTGTTACTGAATATTCATAAATAGGTTCATAAACTCATCTTTCTCCATCAGGCCATATCCTCCTTCCTTGCAGCTGATTTCATCATAAGTCTGCACGGCATCCGGCTCAATACCCGGATAATATATCAGGAAAGGAATCGGTTCATTGGTATGCGTTCTCAACTCACAAGGAGTAGGATGATCGGGCAATACCGCAATGGCCACAGGCTCATCCCATTGTTTTACTGCTTCATAGACCGGACCGACAATACGGCTGTCCAAGTCCTCAATGGTTTTCAGTTTCAACGGAACATCTCCTTCGTGACCTGCCTCATCGCTGGCTTCTACATGCAGATACACAAAATCATCTGTTTTCAGCGCTTCAATGGCAGCCTGAGCCTTCCCTTCATAGTTAGTGTTATACAATCCGGTAGCCCCTTCCACATCAATACAGCGCAAACCTGCATAACGGCCAATACCCCGAATCAAATCGACAGCCGTAATCACGGCTCCTTTCCGGATAGACGGATATTTCTCTGACAAAGGTTCCATCTGCGGGCGGTATCCCGGACTCCAAGGCCAGATACTATTGGCCGGGTCTTTCCCTTCCGCCACTCGTTTCAAGTTGACAGGATGCATAGCCAGCAACTCTTGTGATTTCAGAATCAGTGCATTCAACAAATCGGCTGTTTCTTGTGCCTCAGGACAGAGTGCCTTCACCAGATTAGGACGGAAAGGCTGCAAAGGGATGTCATGCGGAGGCACACAAGCCAATCGTTTATCTCCTCCCTTAATCACCAATAAATGACGATATTGCACTCCTGTGTAAAAATGAATGCGGTCGGAACCCAATTTTTCATCCAGAAAGCGAATCAGTTCATCAGCCTCCTCCGTAGAAATATGTCCAGCAGAATGGTTTTTCAGCGTTTCTCCTTCCACACAGACAATGTTACAACGCATGGCCATGTCCCCATCCTGAAGGTCTACACCAATACTGGCAGCTTCCAGTACTCCACGCCCTTCATACACCTTAGGTAAATCATAGCCCATCACAGACATATTGGCCACCTCACTTCCAGGATGGAAGCCGTCGGCCACCGTCTTCAATACGCCCGTACGCCCCATACTTGCCAGTTTATCCATATATGGCGTATGTGCATACTGCAGTAAAGTTTTGTCGCCTAAGGAAGGTACAGCCCAGTCGGCCATACCGTCACCTAAGATAATTATATGTTTCATTTTTGTTTGGTTTAAATATTGGCAATACTCATTATATCCGCAAATACACCGGCAGCAGTCACACTTGCACCGGCACCGTATCCCTGAATCAACATCGGATATTCATTGTAGCGCTCTGTGGTCAGCAAGATAATATTGTTACTGCCAGCCAGGTTATAGAACGGATGATTGCGGTCTACTTCCTGCAAAGACACCTTTCCGTGTCCATCTTCCAGGCTTGCCACAAAACGCCAGCGCTTGTCCTCGCTTTCCAGTCTCTTGCGACGTTCTTCAAATTCTTTATCTAATTGTGGAATCTTTCTCCAGAAATCATCCAATGTACCTTCAAAATAGCTGTCAGGAATAAACAAGTCTGCTTCCACATCTTCCTGATTCAAACGGTAACCCGCCTCACGAGCCAGAATCACCAGCTTCCGGATCACATCCTTTCCGCTCAGGTCAATTCTTGGGTCAGGTTCAGAGTAACCTTCCTCCTTCGCCTGACGGATAGTTTCACTCAGAGGAGTTGTCGCACTGATACGGTTGAAAATATAATTCAACGTACCGCTCACCACCGCTTCAATCTTCAAAATCTTGTCACCACTGTTTATCAAGTCATTGATGGTATTGATTACCGGAAGACCGGCTCCTACGTTCGTCTCAAACAAATACTTCACTCCACGCTGACGAGCAATTCTTTTCAGTTCCGCATAAATGTCGTATTCAGAAGAAGCGGCAATCTTGTTTGCTGCCACCACCGACACATTGTGACTCAGCAAATCTTTATACAGTGCCGCAATATCGGGACTGGCTGTACAATCCACAAACACCGAATTGAAGATATTCATTCCCACAATCTCATCACGAAGTGTCTGAGGACAAGAAGGAATGCCTTTTTCATCCAATTCTTCTCTGAAATGTTCCAAATCAATTCCAGCACGCGTAAACAAGGCTTTATGGCCGTTGGCAATACCCACCACATGCAATTTCAACCCACGTTCCTGTTTCAGTTTTTCCTGCTGGCCATGAATCTGTTCAATCAAGCTGGCACCCACTGTTCCCGTACCACAAATAAAAAGGTTCAATACCTGATATTCCGACAAGAAGAATGAATCATGAATCACATTCAGTGTCTTACGCAAAGAAGCACCTTCCACGACGAAAGAGATATTTGTCTCAGAAGCACCCTGCGCACAAGCGATGACATTGATACCGTTACGTCCGAGCGTACCAAACAATTTTCCGGCAATACCGGGAGTATGCTTCATGTTCTCGCCCACAATCGCCACGGTGGCCAGACCGCCTTCCGCTTTCATCGGTGAGATTTCACCCATTTCAATTTCTTTGGCAAACTCCTCATTCAGCACCTCACATGCCAGTTCCGCATCCTCATTTCTCACACCGATAGAGGTTGAGTTCTCAGAAGAAGCCTGCGAAACCAAAAAGACACTGATGCCATTTTCGGCCAACGTCTTGAAAATACGATGGTTCACGCCAATGACACCCACCATGCCCAAACCGGTCATGGTTATCAAACAAGTATCATTAATAGACGAAATACCCTTGATAGGCTTCGAAGAATGGTCGGCTTCCTGCTTCACAATGGTACCCGGAGCTTCCGGATTGAACGTATTCTTTATCAGAATCGGAATATTCTTATGACACACCGGATAAATCGTAGGCGGATACACCACTTTCGCACCAAAGTTACACAGCTCCATAGCCTCCACATAACTCAACTCCGTAATAGGATAAGCCGTGCTGATGACACGCGGATCTGCTGTCATGAAGCCATCCACATCGGTCCAGATTTCCAGAATATCCGCATCCAAAGCTGCCGCAATAATAGACGCTGTATAATCAGATCCACCTCTTCCCAAGTTGGTTACTTCTCCCGTATTCTTATCGGTAGAAATAAATCCCGGCACCAGAGAAACCTTTGGTATTTCACTGAAAGTCTCACGCACCAGTCGGTTCGTCAGCTCTGAATCAAGAATATGCTTATTATGTTTCTTTTCGGTTTTAATGAAAGTACGGGAATCGAACCACACTGCTCCCTCAATAAGAGTAGCCACAATGATGGAAGAAAGACGTTCACCATAGCTCACAATCGTAGCAGAAGTTTTCGGAGAAAGGTCACGAATCAAATAAATACCCTGAAAAATATCCTTCAATTCGCTCAGCAGTTCGTTCACCAGATCCAAAAGCAACTCTCTTCCCCGCCCTGCCGGAATCACAGTGTACACCATTTCAATGTGACGGTTCACAATTTCCTTCATTTCCTTCTCATAAGCATCATCGCCCGAAGCGGCCATTTTCGAAGTACAAATCAGTTTATCAGTAATTCCCCCTAATGCAGAAACTACTACAATTACTTTGTCATCTATACCCTCTACTATACGCTTGACACTTAACATGCTATTGACAGAACCTACGGATGTTCCGCCGAATTTCAATACTTTCATAGGTTACCATTAATTTTTAGTCCGAAACCCAATGGCCCGGTATATTTCCGTAAGGCCTTACACTACGGCACAAACAGAAACAATGAATAAAATAAATCTTGATTGAATAAAATAATTGAAATGTCTGCATCCGCAGACGTGTATCACGTAGAAACACCAAACATACTATCCTCACCCCCTAGGGGTCATCCCTGTGGTAGATGTAATGAAAGGCATATACCCATGCCCGTTCAACAAGATGATATGAAGACAGTGTACAGTCATAGATTATTGTTTTTCCGTTGGCAAATATAGCAACATTTTTCTACAAACAAATAAATAAATGATATTTTTTTGCCAGTATAGAGAATAAGCATAAGATTTCGTACCTTTGTAAAGAATTAGTGTAACAAATATGGCAAAAGAAAAAACGGTCTATGTCTGCACAAACTGCGGACAAGAATCTCCTAAATGGGCTGGGAAATGCCCCTCCTGCGGACAATGGAATACATTTGTGGAAGAAGTGGTACGCAAGGAAGCTCCTGTAGCCAAGCACGTGGCTCACGGCATCGAGTCCGTGCGGTCCAAACCTCAACGTCTGACCGAAATAGAATCGAATGAAGAGCAACGCATAGACATGCTCGACGAAGAGCTGAACCGTGTATTGGGAGGGGGACTGGTGCAAGGTTCACTCACCCTGATTGGAGGAGAACCGGGCATCGGAAAATCGACTCTGATACTCCAGACGGTGTTGCGGCTTACCCACAAAAGAATTCTCTACGTATCCGGTGAAGAAAGTGCCCGCCAGCTCAAACTTCGGGCCGTCCGCATTCCGCACCCGGAAAATGACAATCTGCTGATAGCCTGTGAGACTTCGTTGGAACAGATTTTTACCCATATAAAGAATGCAGCTCCCGATTTGGTCATTATAGACTCCATTCAGACGATTTCTACCGAAAATATTGATTCTTCTCCCGGCAGTATCGTGCAGGTAAGAGAATGTACCGCCTCACTTTTAAAGTTTGCCAAAGAAACCGGCACACCGGTTATCCTCATCGGACATATCAACAAGGAAGGAAGCATCGCCGGACCGAAGGTATTGGAACACATCGTCGATACCGTATTGCAATTCGAAGGAGACCAGCACTACATGTACCGCATCTTGCGCAGCATCAAGAACCGATTCGGCAGTACGGCTGAACTGGGAATCTACGAAATGAGACAAGACGGACTACGGCAGGTGAGCAACCCTTCCGAACTACTGCTCACCCAAGACCACGAAGGCATGAGCGGTGTCGCCATCGCCGGTGCCGTGGAAGGTGTACGCCCCTTCCTGATAGAAGTACAGGCATTGGTCAGCACAGCTGCTTACGGGATGCCACAGCGTTCCGCCACCGGATTCGACCTGCGCCGTATGAACATGCTGCTGGCTGTACTTGAAAAACGTGTCGGATTCAAGCTGGCTCAAAAAGACGTGTTCCTGAACATTGCCGGAGGGTTGAAAGTCAACGACCCCGCCATAGACCTGGCAGTTATCAGTGCCATTCTTTCCAGCAACATGGATGCAGAAATTGAAGCAGGCGTATGCATGGCAGGAGAAGTAGGCCTGAGTGGAGAGATTCGTCCGGTCAACCGCATCGAACAACGTATCAGTGAGGCCGAAAAGCTCGGATTCCAACGGATGCTGATTCCCAAGCACAACCTGTCTGGCATTGACCGAAAGAAAATAAAAATCGAGCTCATCCCCGTAAGAAAAGTGGAAGAAGCTTTCCGGGAATTATTTGGATAACCCTTTTCACACCATAAAAAACGCCTGTGCGCTTTGAAGTATTCTCCATGCGCACAGGCGTTTTTTTATTCAGTATCCTATCTCAATACCCGTTATTTCTGAACGGCATTTTCATAAGGAACCATTTTTTCCAAGTTTGCATTTGCCTTTTCAGGTTCTACGCTTGCAGCTTTCTGGAACCATTCTTTAGCTGCTTCCGTATTGCCAGACAACCAAGCCAATACACCCAAGTTATTGAAGGCACGTGAATCATCTTTCACCTTATCCATATAAGAAGCTGCCTTCTTAAAGTCACCACTGATAATGTTGGCTGAAGCTGCATTCACATTAGCCGTTACATCTTCCGGATAGGTGTTAGCCGCAATTTCATACACTTCTTTATATTCCTTTGTTCCAGGCTGATACATAGCTGCCACACGATACATTTCCTGCAAGCTCAACAATTTCGGATTGGTATAAATCAGGCGGGCTGCTTCAGAGTTCAAGACTTCTCTCACTTCGTAATCTACCGACACGCTCAAACGACGCAGACGAGGATAATACTGGTTCATCATCGTACGATAAGTAGTCATCCCCAGTGTAGATTTCAGTCTAGCTTCACGTACATCCAGATTTTCATACTTCTGAATTACAGCCAAAGCCTTTTCCGCATAAGCAGGTTTATCTTCTTCCAGCATTTTCACCAAAGTCTCCCAATCTTCCCCTGCAGAAGTCACATGCAGCACTTCCTGCGGGAAATTATATCCACCTTTCAGGTTCAGCGCAAACGATTCCGCACGTTGCTTAGCTACACGGTCATTGGTACGAACCGAGCCATCGGGTGAAGAGTATCCACATACATTGATCGACTTAAATGTAACCAAGTCTCCATCTTCCAACGGATCCAGAATCTCTTTCAGTTTCTGCAATTCACTACGGTTATTCTTGTAATCCGCATCAAAAACCGTCTTACCTACCGGAAACTCAATAAACAGAGTACTTTGCTCTGAACGTACTTTCAGCGGTTCTTCTTTCGGTGTCAGGAAAGAAACCATTTCCTTGCAAGGATCACATACCTCAAACTCGGTGGGCAATGCCGGAGTTTCTACTGCTACATCCGGCTCAATCACCGTAATATCCAGCAAATCGACCTCACAACATTCTTTTCCTTCTTGCAACAGAATCATGGAAGCATGATCCATCCATGCCTGATAAGGAATAGAAGCCTGATAACGTACTACGTCTTCCCGGTTTTCCTGACGTCCGTGAATCACTGTATAAGGATTGTCAAACCCGAAACGACGAGCCATCTTACGCTCTTGACGGCGCATCTTGTAATCACCATTCTTTCCAGTTACCACTACCGGAGGCATGGCATAATAGTTTTTACCTTCACGCAATACAGGAGTAAAGGCATATGTCTGCTCACTATTTACACGTACTTCTTCTACACTCATGGAAAATTCAACGGTCAACGTATCATTTTTCAACGTTAATACAGGACGTGTATACTTTATATCACCCGCCATGGCAGCCAGCGGCAACATGACAAACGACAATATATATGCTAATTTTCTCATATCTATTCTTTATTTAAATTACAATGACTGAACTTCTACGCAACGGTGTTTTGTCTTATACTTCGGACCAAAAGTAAAATTGATTCCCAAATTAATGTTGGCAGAGAATCGGTTAAGTGGTGCATAATATTTTGGAGTGTATTTACACAATGGCACATCAGCAGCCACAAAGAAGTTGAAACCTCTTGGGTGAAAATTCAACATCAAACCTCCTGTAGAACCAAAGTTAGAAAGAGCATAGTTCACTGAAGCTTCGAACCAAGTTAAAGGAGATACATTCGCTGAAACACGTGCTTCTGTCCAGGAATGACGTCCCTGGAAACGAGAAGAAGACAAGAAACCAAACTTCAAGCGGTCATAAGCTGGCAATGTATATTCCGCACCAAGATTCAAGGTAGCCGCTAAAGCTGTAGTACGCTTCAGTCCCTCTCCATCCTTTGTAAATTTAGCCATCTGTTCCAAATCATCCACAATACGGTCTGCCTGATTATCTATTGAATTCGGATCGTTATCTCCCAAATCTGATTTTATGGGAATTTCATTAAAACCATTAAATTCAAAACTATTATTCATAGAAGCTTTCACTGTATTCTTCCAGCGGATAAATCCTAAATCAAGCACAGCAGCAGAGAATGTCCACTCATCGTTCAGGCGATAAGTTGCACCAAAATCAAATGCCATACCAAATCCTGTGGGACCGATATTCTTGTCATCAAAATCCACGTCATCATACGAAATCAACTGTTCAGACCCAGGTTTCAGTTTATCAGTACGGTTACCATTGGCATCCAGTTCATAATCACTATCATCGTAATTACCAGTTTCTCCACGAGTAGGAACAATCAACCCTTTACCTGAAAGATAAGCCTGTGCACCCGACGGAGTAATTTTCCAAGCATCCGGCGTAGCCTCAATGTCCAGTCGGTCAATCTTCACGGTAGCCTTGGCAAGACCTACCAAAAATTTCATTTTTGCACCAACCGTCCACTGGTCGTTTATCTGACGAGCATGTCCCAATGCCAATTCAGCATAATTAGTAGAAAGGATGCTCAAATCGTTTACTGTGTAACGAGTTCCCTCCGGAGCATCGACTCCGTTTTTCATAAACTTAAACAGCTGGTCGGGAGCCGACAAGTTGGTATTGCTTTTAATAGAAAGTCCTATCGTATTAAAACCTCCCCAAGCATAAAACCCGGTAGACAGGATATTTTCATTCACATTAAATCCCATTTTCAGTCGGTTAGGCAAACCATTTAAGAAGTCTTTTCTGCTCACTTCCTCGTGCATGAAAGTCATTAAATCGCCATTAGACTTCACAAACAAGAAATCACCTACACCTGCAGTTCCTTGAGCTCCTACCGACAAGTTTCCTAGTCCGGGCATACTAACATATCCTCTTTCTCCCATAAATGCAGGGTTCAATTCATGACGATAAGTAGCACCTCCCAAAAAATAAGCAGAACGATTAATCTGAGGTTGCGCTACAGCTTCACCCACAAACCCCAAAACAGCCAATCCGGACAGTACCGTACACAATATATTTTTCTTCATTTGTTTCATTTTTTCTCGTTCATTATTAATTCAAATCCACATTCACTCCACCTGGCACAGACAGTTTGACACTTGTCACCTTCAGCCATTGCGTATCCTTCAAAGGCACACCAGTAGCACTTCCCGGTACAGCTGTTATTTTAAAACAAATCCGATCTATTTTCGACAAGAATGCAGTATCATCCGAAGTCAGGCTTAAAACCAGTTCACTTGTTGCAGGTTTTTCTCCATCTGTACTTTCTGTCACATATTGCTTATCTTCTTCCATTGTCTTCTTCACAGCTGTCAGTTCATTGCCATACACATCCTTAATCTGCACATTTTCAGCTTTCAGTTGCAATTTCAAAGGAATGGCATTGTCTACCGACAACATAATCTTGGCATTTTTCAGACTTACTTTATCCAAATCGTTCAAGTCTTTGTTCAAATCTTGTACAGAATCATTGTATACGATATTCAAACCTTGTTCGAAACTTAACGGTACATCTACCTCATAACTTGCCGGCAAATCATACTCTTTTCCTAATTCCGCATTATAATAATTTTCATTTCGAACAATCGGATGCAGATTCACATCAATATCATCAGGAATAGTTTCAAGCAAATTATTTATGTCTTCCACTTTTATATTCTCTGTAACTCCTTCAATAGAACAGTCTCCTGTACGAGAAAGAGCAATGATATTTGTACCTGGTATCAATGCTACCTTATTCTGACCATATCCAGTTCCTATTTTTACTTCATGCCCTTCAATATTGACATTATTCTTCTTCGGAGTAAGTACAGCATCGATTTCCACATCCGTCTCCAAAGGATTATCAGCTTTCAGTAAGATTACCGGATTAGTAATATCCAAACGAGTATCCTCGTCTTTCAAGAAATCGGGAAGGTCATTCAATTCTATTTTTGTTGTTTCCGCTTCAATCTTTGGCTGAATAACACCAGTTACAGAATTTACAGTCATTTCATCCAAAGTCACATACATAGTCATCTTTAATTCACCAGAACCACTTGCATTCACAACCTGAACCACCCCTTGCATGAAAACCTCCTTTTTAATAGATATATTTCCATCTACAACAGGTATTCCCTCGCCTGGCTTATCTCCAAATCTATAACCAATTACGTTGAGTTTTCGAGGTGTTGTTGATAATGTTTCATTCAAAGTCAAAGTATTACCTTCTTCAACCTCTCCCTTCTCAAACACAAGGAAATCCGGGAACTTAACCTTCAAGTTTTTTGCCTTCACTTCATCAAATTTCAAACCTCCATCAAACTCAAAGGTTACAGTCATAGTGGCTGGAGTCTGTGCCTCAAGAGCTCCTAATTCTTTTAAAGCCTCATCTATGTCATCAGCAACAGCTTCCAAGCTATTGGATTCATCCAACTCAACATCTACAGTTGCTTCAACTTCATCCCCAATAGAAAATTCAGCAAGACCTTTTTCTAAACTTGTTTCAGCACCATTAATCGTTACCTGTGCTACTACGGTTGGTTCCACACTAATATCATCTTTTTTCGTCAGATGATACACATGAGTAGTTACATCCGGCTGAAGCATATCCCCTTCTTCTACTTCAATAATCTTGCTCAAGAAAGTCGTATCTGTACTACCGGCAGGAATTGTGAGATATTCCCCTCCTACATTTATTGTCATGTCTATGTCTTTGTCAAGATCATACTTGTTATCCACACATGACACCGTCCACAATGGGAACGACAACAAAAATCCCCATAATGGAGACACGTTTTTTACCTTACACATCATAATTTTATTTTTAACTAATATTCAACTATCACTATCAATAACGCTTTTTTACTTACAAATGTTGAGAAAAATCGGCCACAAATATAGAAAATTTTACTATTGCTTCAAAGAAAAGTCTTAAATCAGTATAAAAAGTCCTATCTAATCCCCATTGCAAGAACAAAACAGAAACCCTATCTTTGCAAAAAAGTTACAAATAATATGATTCACGAATACCAACTCCGAATTCTGCCCGAACAGGCAGCCAGTGAACAATCACTCAAACAATACATTGGTCGAGAAAAAGGTCTGGACGTACGCACCATCAATGCCATACGTATCTTGAAACGAAGCATTGACGCTCGGCAACGTACTATTTACATCAACCTGACCATTCGCGTATTTGTCAACGAAACACCTTCCGAAGACGAATTCGAACGTACAGATTATCCTAACGTAGAAGGTCGTCCAGCCGTTATTGTGGTAGGCGCGGGGCCTGGAGGATTGTTTGCAGCCCTCAAGCTCATCGAGTTAGGACTACGCCCCATTGTAGTGGAACGAGGAAAAAATGTACGTGAGCGAAAAGAAGACCTGGCCCGTATCAGCCGGGAGCACAAGGTAGACGCTGAATCAAACTACAGCTTTGGAGAAGGTGGAGCCGGGGCTTACTCCGACGGAAAGCTCTACACCCGCAGCAAAAAGCGGGGCAGCGTAGAAAAAATATTAAATGTATTCTGCCAGCACGGAGCCAGTCCTACCATTTTGTCGGACGCTCATCCGCACATCGGGACAGACAAGCTTCCCAGAGTCATCGAAAACATGCGCAACACCATTCTGGCCTGTGGAGGAGAAGTACACTTCCAGACTCGAATGGAATCCATACTTATAGAAGGTCAAAAGGTAAAGGGTATTGAAACGAATACCGGAAAGACCTTTTTAGGCCCCGTCATTCTAGCAACCGGACATTCTGCCCGAGATGTATATCGCTGGTTGTATGCCCATGGGGTGCAACTGGAGACCAAAGGAATTGCTATCGGTGTGCGACTGGAACATCCTTCCATGCTGATTGACCAGATACAATATCACAATAAAAACGGACGAGGGAAATACCTTCCTGCTGCCGAATACAGTTTCGTACAGCAAGTAGACGGACGAGGAGTGTACAGCTTCTGCATGTGTCCCGGTGGATTTGTCGTACCGGCAGCCAGTGGTCCTCATCAGCTGGTAGTCAACGGTATGAGCCCGAGCAACCGTGGCACCAAATGGAGCAACTCGGGTATGGTGGTAGAAACACGCCCAGAAGACCTTCTGCTCCCGGAAATGCAACTCCAGGCGGAACCTTTCCCCGGATCCAATGAAAGCCTGACGGAAGAACTGATTCTGCGCGACGGAAAGCAGCCAGAAGGTACTATCCATACATTAGCTATGATGCGTTTCCAGGAAAAACTGGAACAAATCTGCTGGCAACAGGGAAATATGCGTCAGACTGCCCCCTCGCAACGTATGGTCGATTTTACACGAAAGAAACTCAGCTATGATCTTCCTGCTACCTCTTATAGCCCGGGATTAGTATCTTCTCCCCTTCATTTCTGGATGCCCTCTTTCCTGAGCGAACGCCTGAGCAAAGGATTCCAGCTTTTCGGGAAGAGTTCACGTGGCTTTCTCACCAACGAAGCAGTCATGATTGCCGTAGAAACACGTACCTCCTCTCCTGTACGCATCGTACGCGATAAAGATACCCTGCAACATCTTACCGTGGAAGGTCTCTTCCCCTGTGGAGAAGGTGCCGGATATGCCGGAGGTATTGTCTCAGCGGGAATTGACGGAGAGCGATGTGCTGAAGCCGTAGCCCATTATTTAAACCATTAATAAGCTTATTATATGCATCACCTGCCGGAAATAGCCATCATTGAGCCCAACACGCTGACGGCCCTCGGACTACGTACAATTCTGGAAGAACTTATTCCCGAGGCAGTCATACGTACGTTTTCTTCTTTTGAAAAACTGATAGACGACACGCCCGACATGTATGCACATTACTTTGTATCAGCCAATGTATATTTTGAGCATACATCCTTTTTCCTGGAAAGAAAGCCCAAGTGTATTGTGCTCTCTGCAGGAGAACCTCCCTTGCTGACAGGAATCCCAAGCCTGAACATTCTTCTTCCGCAGGAACAACTGGTCAAAACCATCATGCAGACCCGAAAACGAGGACACGAGCTGACGCATCATCCCGTAACACCTCCTGCCACTGATGCAGAACATGAACTGAGCGCCCGAGAAATTGAGGTACTCAGACTTGTCACCAAAGGATTGATTAACAAAGAAATAGCAGACAAACTTCACATCAGTCTGACTACGGTTATTTCTCACCGGAAAAACATCACAGAAAAGCTGGGCATTAAATCTGTATCCGGCCTGGCCATCTATGCAGTCATGCACGGATACATTGACGCAGACCGTATATAATTCAAAATCCTCATTTATTAGGATTGCCCATCCAGGCAAATTGGTGTTACTTTGCAGCCGTTAACTAAACTATATCTTTCAACAGAATGAAAAAAAATATTGCTATCGTTTCGTTACTGGCTGTTTCTATAAAGAGCGCCTTGGCAGGTCCGGTATCACCTGAGAACTCATTACCTAAAGATACAACAAAGGTTATTGACATAGAAGAGGTTGTGGTTATTGCTACTCCAAAGGAGAACAACCGTCTGCGTCAGCAGGCTACTTCATCGACTTCCTTTTCACAAAGTGCGATGCGCAATAATTCGGTAACCTCTGTAAAATCATTGTCTGCACTGGTACCGAACTTATTTATTCCGGAATATGGTTCTAAGCTGACCACTTCTGTTTATATCCGAGGTATCGGTTCGCGTATCAACACACCGGCTGTCGGACTTTATGTAGATAATATCCCTTTCATTGACAAATCCGCATTCGATTTCAACTACTCCGATATTGAACGTATCGACGTAATGCGAGGACCACAAGGAACACTCTACGGACGCAACACCATGGGAGGACTTATCCGTGTGTTTACCAAATCGCCGTTTACGTATCAGGGAACAGACCTTCGTTTAGGTGCTGCCACCTACAACAATTACAATGCCTCACTTACTCACTACCATCGTATCTCCAATCAGTTTGCCTTCTCAGTCGGACTGTTTTATGACCATAAGGGAGGTTTCTTCAAAAACGACTTCAACGGAAAACGAATTGATACGGACAACGAGTTTGGCGGACGCATACGTGCCATTTATCTGCCGACTGAAAACTTGAAACTTGACTTTACCGTAAACTACGAATATACCAACCAGGGTGGCTATCCGTATGAATACACGGGTAAAGTCAAAGGAGAAGAAGACCGTGCAGAGTACATCGGCCGTATCTCTTACGACAATGCCTGCGGATACAAACGTAACTTGCTAAACACCGGACTGAACCTGGAGTATCAAGCCGACAACTTCATTCTTAGTAGCGTAACTGGCTTTCAATACTTGCGCGACCACATGGACCTGGACCAGGATTTTACGGAACAGAACATCTACACCATGATGCAGAAGCAGAATTCCAAGACACTCAGCGAAGAAATCGTGTTGAAGTCCAAACCCGGACGCCGCTGGCAGTGGACTACCGGAGTTAGCGGATTCTATCAGTGGCTGGATACAGAGGCTCCTGTCACCTTTCAGAAGGACGGAGTAAACTGGCTGAATTCTACCATCAACACAAACGCCAACAAATACATGCCCACGATATCAATGGGCCCCATGAGCATGAAGTTAAACTTCAATGACGTAATCAATGGTGAACAGCTTGCCATTCCGGGAAAATTCAGCACGCCGATTTTGAATGGGGCGATTTTCCATCAATCCACTTTCAATGACCTCTTCGGACTGGAAGGCCTCTCTTTCACGGCCGGTCTCCGCATGGATTATGAAAGCCTGAAACTGGATTATTACAGTGGTTGCCAATTCACACATACTTACTCATTGAGCGGTACATTGACTCCAGCCAACAAAGTAATTGAAATGATTCCGGCACAAGAATTCAATGTAAACAACAGTTATGATGGAAAGCTGTCGCACGACTATATCCAGCTGTTGCCTAAATTCGCCTTGCAATATGATTTTGACTCACGTAACAACATCTACGCCAGTGTATCCAAAGGATACCGTTCGGGAGGATACAACATCCAGATGTTCTCCGACCTGTTACAGAATGACATGCAGGCAAGTATG
>OGMH01000188.1_pt1 | contig 47334 bp, 42 predicted proteins | sample 1573191 | NCBI WGS metagenome assembly OGMH01 (sample SAMEA2581978, study PRJEB24529) | metagenome | biome: Human gut stool | place: China | collected 2011 | reverse complement strand
AGATGTTTCTATAGAGTTTTCTATAACCTCATCTGTATTTCCTGCTACTTCAGCTAAAGCATTAGCTTTAACTAAAGTGACACGCTGTATGCCCCCTAGTCCTCGAATGCTGTTTATACAATATATGATTTTCATTTTTGTTTATTATTTAGTTGGTGTTTTAGTTTGAGTAGTTTTATAAAAATATGATATGTAAATGGAATACAGTAGAAAACAAGCAAACTTATTTTGTGAAATATATTAATATGTGTATTTGATATGAATTCATTAATAGTTTTGGCTCTGAGTTCTTCTGCGGTTTTTACAGCATAATTATAGATTTCTGTGTTCCTTGCTCTATATTGAACGTTGACGGCTGTTTTATATAGTTTTTTTAGGCAATAGGCTCTGTATTCTTTATGGTTTTTAGGAATCTGATTTAGGCAAAATAAGTATGAGTATGCCCGGTCAATAAAATTTTTATTTACTGATTGATGGGTAATGGAAGATGGCCTTTGTACCCAATAATACAGACACTGATCTAGAAAAATTGCTTTTTGGGTTTTTAAGAAGATTTTATTGTTAAACTCAGTATCTTCAGAACTTGTAGTAATAAATCTTGATGAGCCGATAAGGTTTCTTCTGTATAATTTGTTCCAAACTGCTTGAAAGTTACATTCCGGTAACGAAATCTTTTTAGATGATACATTATACAATCCTTGCATTAGGTCTGAAGTCTCAAATATTATAGAGTTTATCATTTTAGGTTCTTCTTCGATATGGTGATTCCATGTTTGTGTATGTGCAATCATTGAAAAATCATAGTTTTCTTGTTGTAATGCTTCATAGAGAGTTGCTAACATTTTGGGATGGATATAGTCATCTCCATCAATGAATGAGATGTATTCTCCTGTAGCACATTCTAATCCTGCATTTCTTGCTTCAGAGAGACCTTTGTTGGATTGGTGAATTACTATGCATCTTGTATCTCTTTTCACATAGTAGTCACATATTTCTCCAGACTTATCGGAGGAACCGTCATCTACTAATATGATTTCCAGGTTTTTATATGTTTGGTTGAGAATGCTTTCAATACATGCTGGTAAATACTCAGCGACATTGTAGATGGGAACTATAACACTAATCATTGTATTAAGATATTATTTTTTTTATACACAATAGTAATAAGATGAGTAAGTTGTTTATACGATGTTTGGTTGCGTAGAAAAACAACTTCCAGTGGAATGGAAAATATGAAAGACTAAGTATATGGTATGCTTCTGTATAATGTGGTTGTAGGATAATCTCATTAATTCTATGTTTTTTTTCTTGAAAGGAATGTGCAGAAAGACACTCGTTCAGCCCTAATCCAATGATGCTGAGCGCTATGCGATTAGATAAAGCTTGCTCTCCCTCCTTGTTTAGGATGGTGCTACCGATATAGTTAAACAATTGGTTCCATTGTTGAGGCAAGCTAGGCTTATATTGCTTGGTTTCTGCTTGGATGTTGAATTTTCGGTAATGGTAGAAAGGAGTGTTTAAATATACAGCTTTCTTTACATTCCGAAAAACCATACAGTTGTAGAGAGTATCTTCTGCTGTTCCAATAATTTTTAAATCAATAAATTTTATTCCATTGAGAACCTCTTTTCGATAAAGTTTTCCCCATATTGTACCTAATGAATCCAGCATTTCTGGGTGTGCTAGTTCTTTTCCTATTGGGCCAATCATTCTTCGTTGGAGTTCTTGACATTCTTCAGCATTAAAAGTGTAATTCTTGTCAAACAGCTGTTTCAGTAATGAGTGATTTAAAAATTCACGGATATAGGGAAAGAAACATACATCTGCATCTTTTATCGCATTTATACATTCTTCTAGAGTAGAGTTATCAAGCCAGTCATCTGCATCTACAAACATTACGTAGTCTCCCTTTGCTTGTGCTAGTGCAAAATTTCGAGTGTCTGATACCCCTGAGTTCTTTTTATTGAAGAACTTTAAACGTCTATCTTTTTGGGCGTATTCTTTTAGAATTTCTGCTGACTGATCTTGGCTACCATCGTTAACAGCTAATATTTCTAGGTAGGGATAGCTCTGTGCCAGCAAACTGTCAATACACATAGGTAAGAATTGCTCCACATTATATACTGGTACGATAATGGAGATAAGAGGATATTTCATAAGCTAGCTTTTTAAACGATTTATATAATATTGAGTTAACCACTCAGCATTTGCTTCAATGTCAAAACCGGCTTCGATAATTTCTTTTCTAGTATCTTTTCGTTCTAAAAGCAATGACTTTTCCATTTGCTCAACCCATATTTCTGGTTTGTCTTGCAAAGAGAGGGCAATATAGCTGGGCAAAATTCGGGCTTGCTTAGAAAATGTGTCAGATGTAATGCATGGTAATCCTGCAGCTTGTGCTTCTATTAAGGAGACAGGTAGCCCTTCGTAGAGGGAGGGAAATACGAATAAGTCGAGTGCCTTGTATAAGCTGCAAGTATCTGCTCTCATACCAAGGAACTGTACGGAATTGCTGATTCCTAGCCTATGGGTTTTAGCTTCTAATTTTTTTTTCTCCTCTCCGTCACCGATTAGGACTAAAATACTTTCAGGATATTTCTGATGGAAGAGCTGGAAAATATCTATCAGGAAAGATTGATTCTTAATCTGGATGAGTCGTCCGACGTGACCAATCACAATCTTTCCATTCCAGTTCATCTCTTGTTTTTTCTGTTCACTTTCGGTTTGGCTGTAAGCAAATGCAGCTGCATTAATGGCATTATTCATCATTACAAAACGATACTCGTTCTGTTTTCCGAATAACCATTCTCCGGCGGATTTACTGCAGACAAAGAAGTCAGTTGCGAGGTGGCGCATTTCTTTTGCCCAGACTTCACGAATCATTGATTTTCCTCTTTCCAGCCAATTCTCCATTTTAAAGTTAGGAGAACTATGTGCATGGCATATGCGTACAGGAATCTGATGTTTTATGGCTTCTTTGAATGCCCATACTCCCGATTCAGACATATGTGAATGTAATATTTGGAATTCTGTATGTGTGTGGAAAAACTCCTTTAATAGACGTTTATAAGTAAGTATATATTGAGGCTGAATAGGACACATTCGATAAATACGCCCTCCCATAGCTTCTATTTCGTCATCATATGCACCTTTTTCTTGACGGTGTACCATAAAGTCGAACTGTATCTTGCTTTTATCCAGCTGACGATAATAGTTCATCACCATTGTTTCTGCACCACCACGGTTCATGATGGTGAAAAGGTTTAAAACTCTAATAGGTTCACTCATATTTTAAACTTTTTATTCGTTTTTACTTTGTAGCGGGTTAGTCCATAAAGCAATAATCCTGGGAAGATAGCTAGTATGGTGAGAAAGGGGCTGGGAGATTCTTGAATAAACTTCCAGTTTTTAGTGCGGATAGAACTAGACACATAATGAATACAAGCTTCAAATTTTCGTTTCCAGGAAGGGGAAAGTTGCATGTCTACTTTTCGAATAAATGCAAATCCCCGTGGGTTATTCCAGTATTGTCTGTACATGTTCATGCTTGAACCGTCTTGCTGGTATTCTACTATAACTAATGGTTTGTTGATAGTTAATAAGGTATAGTCTTGGTCAATTAACTGGTATTTATATCCTAGACTGACATATTTTTCACCTTTGAAGATCGGATAATCTGGGTATTGGCGAATCACATCAGTTCGGTATACCATTTTTTTGTCTCCTTTTCCTCCTTGTGCATAAAATCCCCCTAAGGTGGTTTCTTTCATAGCTAGTGGAAATCTTGTTCCGATAATATCTCCTCCGTCAGCCTTATCAAGTCCGATGATACCAGCATATTTCTCAGAACCGTATTTTTTCCAGAAATTGACAATGATTTCAACTGCATTTTCAGGCATATAATCGTCGGAGTCAATGCAAGTGTTCAATTCTGTGTCAATGTGATGATATGCCGTGTTATGTGCTCCATGCATACCTTGGTTGGCTTGGTAAATGTATTGTATTGGAATTTTGTTTTCTTTTATCCAACCTTTAACTAATTCTTTTGTATTGTCAGAAGAACCGTCATCTATAATCAGCCAGCAAAAATCTTTGGAGGTTTGCTGGCAAAGACTTTTGTAAGTACGGCCAATTGTATGTGCTCGATTGTATGCTGGTGTAAATATTGTAAGTGTTGGTTTCATATTTGTATAGTCTCATTTAACATTTTCCCATTAACCACATGATGTAAGTAAACGTAACATTTCCGAAGAGTGCCATTCGTATTTTGTCGATACGTCCTGGTACATCCTCACATTTCAGAAAAGGATAGATTAATACAATACCATATAAGAACCAGGATAAGTAGGCAAATCGATTAGAATAATTCGCTCGAATCACCATTACCCAGAAACTATTTGCTAGAATGTAAGTATTCAGTATAAATTGATAGGTTTTATCTTCAAATCCTCGTTTAACAGTATAGTAGAAACCTACCAATATCGGTATACAGCTATACATCAGAAAATCCCATCGGAAACCCGTACTGGAAAATTGATCAGTTGTAGTTCCTGCAATATAACCGGTAAGGCGATCGTCTTCTACAATTCCCAATGATAAGAAGAAATTAGAAATAGGTCCACCGGCTATTACAGAAAGCACAATGGAGAATAGCCAAAAGTAGAAATAATTTTTACTGTTATTGTAAAACAAACAGACTATTGCAGAAAATAATGGGAGCATCATGGAGTTGTGTATATTTATGGAAATAAGAGCAATGAGGATTGCAATCCATTTTTTGTTTTCTAGAAAACTTAGAGCTAGCATCATAACTGCAGCAGCCATTCCATTACGTATTCCATTGGTTCCATATGAAAAGAATGAAAAAGCCCCTAATACTAAAAGAAATGCTAAATAACCTTGTTCCTTGAACATGCGTTGACAAGCCCATGCTGAGCATCCTACATAAACTGTTGCAACAAATGTAAAAAAATCTGTGACTGAAAGTCCAAATCTGGCAAAACCGTACATTAGGTAGTTGAATACATATTCTGTGCCAGGTTTGTAATATACATAGTTTTTCATTCTTGCAAAGTTTCTTGCATAGTTGGAGGTATCTCCGAAATAGGCTCCACTCAATTGTCTGTTTCCTAGAAACAGAATTAGGAAAATGGTGACTAGCAAGAATAAACCTTTGTCGGAACTGGACAGTCTGCCACATTTGATGCACACCAATAAGAGTATGAGGTGTAAAAAAAAAGGAAAATAAGATGCAGGTGCTATAAAGTCAAACATAGGCTAAATTATTATTTCATTTTAATCCCCAATAGGCGATGGTACCATTGCATAATTTTTTTCTTCCATGGATTTCTTGGAATCCATGTTTGTGAGAACCAATGGATTGTATATGTATTATAGGTTGAGTTAAGTTTTCCTGTTATATAATCATAGGGTGAAAAATGGTCTGTTGGGAATATTTCAAAGTCACCTGCTATTTGTCTCTTCCCATTTAATTTCAATGCATATTTTTGAGTAAGTAATGCAGTTAATTCTTCTACGTTAGTGGTTAAGTCTAAAGAACCGTCTTGCTGCACAAAGCTTTTATGTTGATATGCTTTTAAGAATTGTGTTAATACAATATTCTCTTTCTCAGCTCCTATGATGTTGGTTGCAATCCATTGTGTTCCTTCAAAACCTAAAAAGCCTTTATAGGATAATAATTCATTTAAAGGGCGAATCACTTCTACATCTGTATCCATGTATATACCTCCTTCAGTACATAAAGCATGTACACGTGCAACGTCACTTACAAAAGCCCATTTTTTGTTTTGATAAGCTTCTTCTGTATAACGGCAAGAATGAATGTTGAAATTTGTTTCATTCCACTCTTTAATTTGATAATCAGGACAATATTTTTTCCATGAAGTGATGCAGCGTAAAACTTCTTTGGGTTTATCTTTTCCCCCAAACCAACAATAATGAATAATTTTTGGTATCATAAATTTTTCTTTTAAATAAGTTTGTAGAGTTTGTATACCTCTGATTCATTCCCATAATTAAATAATTGCATATTTTGTATCCATTGTGCTTGTTTTTCTTTATTTAATACAATATTGATCAATGCTTTTGCACATCCAGAAATGTCAAGTGGTACAATGGCTCCATCTATTCCATCTTTTAATTGACTGCGCGATGTGGCAAAGTTCGTAATAATAACTGGTTTATGCAAAATTTGAGCCTCTCTAACTGTCACTGCTTTTCCTTCATAGCGTGAAGGTTGGATATAAAAGTCACAATTTTTTATATATGGATAGGGGTTTGTCTTTTTCCCAAGCAGGATTACGTATTTTCCCATGTCGGCTTTTTGGATTTGATTGCGTATGAGTGCTTCGTCTCCTCCATATCCCACAATGAACCAGTAGGCATCTATTCCTTGTGTACGTATTTCTTTTAGAATCCAAGGAACGTTGTCAAAGTTTTTGGCATCTGTAAATCTTCCTACTGAACAGAATTTGATGGCATTTGCAGGAACTTCCATTTCTTTGCTTACATTTTCCATATCGGCTTGCTGTCGAATGAAAGAAGGGGAAAGTATATTTTCAATCAATACAATCTTATTTTTCAGTGAAGGGAATACGCGCAGAAATGATTCTGTTACAGCCTCTGAGATGGAGGCAATGTAGTCATAACCCGACCAAACGGGAAGTTCGATGGCCGTATTTACCTGAATATAAGAATAATCTGTGTGAATCCATGCTATTTTTTTCTTAGCATTCACCTTCTTAAGTACAATGTTATGGGGAGTTAGGAAACTGATAGCCAAATCATACTCTCCATATTTTCTTAAGGATGGTAAAAAACGAGTTGTAGTATTAGCTACATATTGAAAAATGGATGCATCATTCTTTACAGGGTGATGTTTTCTATAGTGTGCGCATTTCCACTTGGCCCATAATCGTGCGCCTGCAATCAGCCAATGTCCTTCTTTTAGAATTTGTACAATTGGTTTCTCTAAAGATGCATATGTGGCAATTTCTGGGAGTAAATGTATTTTCTCAGGAATTAATGGCATAAACTCACCACGATGGCTATATAGAAATAAATCTACTTCGTAATGAGAGGTATCAAAGGCATTCAGCAATCCTAGAAGACTGCGTTCGGCACCCCCTATTTCCATATAATGAATTGCTATAAAGATTCTTTTTTTCTCTTCCATAATTAACTACTTCCTGAACATTTTTTGTTTTAATAACCTTAGTGTATTAAATAAATTCTTCCACAAAACAATTTGTCTATAGGACATTTGGGTGAATGCTCTCCAATATAAATATGTTTCAATTCCCATTGGTTGGTTCTCTTGGATATAGGAAAGACATTCACGCACTTCTTCTTTTTGCAATATTCGCAAAATATCCTTTTTCCGTTCAACATTAGAATAAGGGGCATTAGGATGAAATGCATTGTATAAAATGGAATTGGTTATTCCTGCATAGAAGCGTGAGTAGGCGTATTGTTTGAAGCGCTTATCTTTGATTCCCCATTCTTTGGAAAATGTCATAAGATGTTGAAATATAGATAAGTATATTTCATAACGGTCAGGGATAAATCGTGACCGAGTATTTCCAGTATCATAGATAAAGTAATGATATAAAATGTCTGGTGAAAGATATACCCTTTGTAGTTTAGGGTAAAACTTCAGGTTAAACACCTCATCTTGCTGGATGCGCTGGTTCTCAAAACGGAGATGGTATGTTTCAATAAAAGAGCGGCGATAAAATTTATTCCATGCAAATCCATTTCCATAACGTACTAACAAGAGCTTGTCCATATAGATGTCTCGCAACTTTTCATTAGATTCGATTAGAGTTTCCTGAAATTGTAGAGAGTCTGTGGTGTGGAGCTTCTCATCATATACATAGAACCCAAAAATAATCAAATCCAGGTTGTGTTTATCCATTAATTGTACGTTGCGTTCTACCAAAGTAAGTTCAATACGGTCATCTACATCGTAAAAGTAAATAAAATCTCCTGTAGCTCGATCAAGTCCCCAGTTGCGTGCACTGCCTAAGCCTCCATTCTCTTTACTGTAGATTTTTATCCTTGCATCATGGGCTGCGACTTTACGGCATTTTTCAACCGAGTCATCCGTAGATCCATCATCGATGATAATAATCTCCAAGTTTGGATAAGTTTGATTTAACAAGCAATCTAGGCCTGCAGGCAAAAAACGGCTGACATTGTACAGACAGGTAATGATACTTACTTTGTAGTCTTTCATTTTCTCTTTTTTATTTTTTTAACAAACCATCCAGCTTACTTATCTCTGAAACGTAATTAGGTAAACGAACATCATAATAGTTTCGGATTTTATCTTCCATTTTCATTAGCCATTCGAAGTGTTTAGTCAAGGTATCGGGTTGGCTGAGCGATGAAACAGGTATTACATAGTTTTCATCGGTACCAAATAAATCCATTGCTATGCCTTTTGCTTTGACAGAATATCCGACAACCAGTGTAGGAACCTTCTCCGAGTATCCTGCAATAGATGCGTGTGTCCTTGCTGCAACCAAAAATCGGCATCGTGCAATGTAGCCTTTTAGTTCCATGGAATTATGGTCATCTAAAAGTATCACCCTATTTGTATCTTTATAGTGTTCGTATAGATAGGCAAGAGGTTTTCGGTCGTCATTGTGGCTCCATACAACATGGGGTATTAATGCTATCTGCATTCGGGTATGTGACAAAATAAAGTCGATTAGTTTTTCATAATTTTTTAGTGTAATACCTTGATTGCTTTCGTGACTCAAAATAAGCGGGCTTACGTTGATACCTACCGTATTTCCTTTTTCAAATCCTTCAGGTAAAGGTTTCTCTATTTTGTCTAATATAAAAGCGGTATCTGGTACCCAATGTATATTGGGAATCTGTCGTTCTTTTAAAGCTTGGTATGTGATACTTTCGCGGGCTGTAATTAAGTTGTATAATCGTAAGTCTTCTTCCATCTTACTGTTTATACGAAAAGGGTCGATGGAGCATCCCCATAACGCTGTACGTATGTGAACTGCGTGGAGTTTTTTATTTAATAAGGCATATTGTTCTGGAAATCCTGTGTAGCAATAATTATCTCCTCCAATAGCTAGCGCCCAATCTGTATTACCTGTTTTATGAGTAAAATGTCGATATATAGCTTCATAATATACACTGTCGTCTTTTCGTAATTTCATTAATAGCAGGTAGGGCAATTTGCTTATCCCATGTGGTAAATCATCCTTGGCATTATTAACCGTTGTTATTTGATTTATGCCATAGTATAAATCTTCTTGAGGCTGTTCTGACAGTAATGAGAATTCCGTTTCATTTTTCTTTAATACTTTAATAGTAGAACGTACTAGTGCTTCACATCCGTGATTAGCACTGCCTCCATGAGCATATAATGTTATTTTCATAATCTTCTTAGTTTTAAATAAATTCTCCAGCAATGTGTAAACCAGAATAATCCCCATTCATTTTTTTGAGTAATCATTTTTGCTAGCAGCTTTTCTTTTTGGGAATTAGTTTCGTTGAAAGATTTTAATACCTCTGGCCTAGATAATAGGTTTTTTAATGCTTCTTTTATTTCTTTTCTACATATAGGAGTCATCTCCCAAAAAACAGCAAATGCAATATTCTTGATGGCACTCAACAACATATTCTCATTTTGGCTTGTTAGTGCATTCTTATTTTTCAGTAAGTTCAGACACTTTCTATGAATATCTATGATAGAGATGAAGTCTGTTTTTTTGATACGTTTTCCTGAAGAAAATTCTGTTCCTGCGACATAGTGATAACCTATTTCATCAAAAAGTATAACATCTTTGCAATACTCGTAATAAGTAAGAAAGAAATCGTAGTCTTCCATTAATTTTAATGTTTCTTTAAAACGGATATTCCATTTCTCTACAATATCTCGTTTCAATAGCTTGTTGGAAATATAGCCGTATAATCCACGATGACTTTCATATTGTTCTTGAATAAAATTACGTAAGAAATCTATAACTGAATAATATCCACACATATAAGGTAGCCATACCCTATGGGTTCTGTCTTCGAAATCTTTTGTAATCCCCCAAATATATAAATCAGCAGATGATTTTTCTACTTTATTCATGATATTCTTTAAATACCCTTTATCTATCCAGTCATCTGCATCTATAAACATAATATAAGTTCCCTTTGCCAATGCAATGCCTCTGTTCCTTGCTACAGCAACTCCTCCATTCTCAAATTTATAATAATGTATTCTTTTCTCATAACGAGCTATACCTTCTATAAGAGAGCCAGAAAAGTCTTTGGAACCATCATCAATGACAATGATTTCAAAGTCGGAGTACGATTGTTCCAGAATAGAAGATAAACATCGTACAATATATTGTTCTTTATTATAAACTGGAATAATGATAGATAGGGTAGGAGTCATTTTTTCTGATTTTTTATGTGTTCATATAGAGTGATACAATGTTTGTAAATAGTAGGATGAATACGTGCTGCCAAAAGCAATAAGCGCTGTTTGGTTAGGATTTTATTATTCCAGATAGCCGTAGAAAAATATTTCTGTATTAGTTGATAGATTTTTTTCTCTTGTGCTGTGAAGTCTTTTTTTTTGTCCTCTTTATGTAAAGCATGCAGCAATCCTAAGCAAGAAGACATTAATATTGCTTCTGCAAGCTTCTTGAATTCTGGATGTCTTTTTTTCATGTATATAAGTACTTCTTCTGCACTGATTAGTTGGTCAAATTTATGTATGTTCAGAGAAGATGTACAAATACTATTTTCACGTACACAGTAGTTATAGAGGCGGTTAAAATTGATGGCAATTTGTTCACATTGGTCGTAAATGAGCATCATGACCGCATAATCTTCATTGGTTCGTCCTTCAGGAAACCGAATATTTTCCAATAAAGAACGGTGATAGAGTTTTGTCCATGCTGCCCACCAGATAGATTCTGATAAGCTACGATACATGACATAGCTTTTTTCTTTACATTCGGTAGGTTGGTTACATGTAACCTTAACAACCTCTCCATAACACATATTTGCCTGACAAAAGGCTAGTTTAACATTGTGGAGGCAAATGTCTTCATATAGTCTTTCATACATTTCTGGATGAAGACAGTCATCACTGTCTACAAATGCAATGTATTCACCCGTGGCAATATCCAGTCCGCTGTTTCGGGCTCCTGATAGTCCTTTGTTTTTTTGATGTATGACTTGTATGCGTTTATCTGTGTTGGCAAGTTCATCACAAATTTCTCCACATTTATCAGGTGAACCGTCATCAACCAGTATTATTTCCAGGTTTGTATAGGTTTGCTTCAATATGCTTTCCACACAACGATGTAAGTATGGTTCTACTTTATAAACAGGAACAATTACAGAAATTAAAGCTGACATAGGCATGAATACATTTATATGTTGAGTCGCATGAAAACGCTAATATATTTGTTTTATAAAATGAATATATTTTATGATTGAGTATTTTTATTAAATTTTATTGTTCTCCTTTTTCTTGAGATTATTTTTATTTATGTTAATACATTGTCTGAGGCGAGAGACTGTTGAAGGAAATGATATATAATAAATACTATTTGATTATATATATTTTATTTGCCTTTAAATTTTATGAGTTTGTTTTTTATGACATCTTTTATTTTGTTTCTTATAGTGATGGTAAAGCCACAATAAAAAGCAAGGGCAGATATGCAGATAACAGATGTAACTGTTACAGCTACTAAGCGTATAAATCCGCTGGACATAGATTCATGAACGGCATAAACAGGGAGTAAAGATAATACGGCTACTAGAAAAGAGCGTCCGTACACGTTCGCTAAGTAATTCACTAGAGAAAAATCTAAATATTTACGTAATACCAGGCAAGCGACCATTTCGGCTGAGAAAGTCATGATAACTGTGATAATGAAAACAGATAAAGGAGGATATCCCCAGGTTAAGAATACATATGATATGGGAAATGTCATACACAACATAACTCCTACTGTTAAATTAGATAATTTGATTTTCCCCGTAGCATGCATAGCTGTAATGCGCGATGATTTTAAACTCCATAACAAACTGTTCAGTAAAATCCAAATAGTAAACTGAACTGTATTTTCCGGATATTCTCCTAACCATAGTGTCAGTACATAGTCTAATTCCAGGCAAAGAGGAAGAGCAAAGATGTATAATAAATAGAACGCAAGGCAACTTGACGCATAAACGAGAGACATCATTTCTTTGATGTTACCTTCTGCATAAAGTTTAATAATCTGGGGTTTAGATGCAATAACAAAGTTACTAGAGAATTGTACGACGGCACCTTGTACTGTCATGGCAATTCCTCGGGCGGCGTTTACGGCTGGCCCGAAAAATATATTCAATAGCATGTTTAGTCCTTGTCCTTGCGCAAGAGTGGACATATTTCCTAAAAAATCCCAAAAGGAATAGGAGAACATTTGTTTATATAGAATAATATCTTTATGGAAACGGTAATGTGATTCTTCAAAATGCCGGAGACAATAAATATAATTAAAAATAGTATAGAGAAAACTAATACATGTTCCTCCCAGGCTCCAGAAGATGAGTTTGTCCATTGGTATGATGGGAAGTGTGAAAACAAGTAATAACTTTAATGTTACCTCCACAATTGATAAGTAGGCGTATACTCCCATTTTTTCGTGTGCCATAATTAATGCGCCAAATGGTACCTGCATGATTCCAAGTATAGTGGAAAATACAGAGAATTGGTATAGCCAATGGGCTGCAAACATGCGTTCGGCAGGGATGACCAATTTATAGGCAAGAAACCATAAACCGATAGTTTCACATAGTAAGAGTATAATTAGTGCTAGGATAAAATGGTTAACTATTGCTGCGCTAAATGTTTTATTGAGCTGATTCATGTTTCCTGTTCCTAGCTCATAAGTTAAGAAGCGGGAAGTGGCTCCACTAAGACTGCCATTAATAAAGGTAAACATGGCTGTAATACCTCCCACTACGCTATATATACCATAATCATTTACTCCAAGTACTTGTAATACAATTCGTGAAGTATAGAGAGATATTAGCATGGTAATCCCCATGCGTATATAGAGTAGTAGAGTGTTCTTGGCTATTCTTTTATTGCTTCCTGTAGAACTCATTTTTACTAAATCTTGGTTTAAATTATTCTCAGTCTAGCTCTTCGTAAATGGAATTGCGGCTCTTGAATTCTGGCACTATCTTTTTCATCATTTGTACAGTATCCATTTTACGTACTTGAAGAGCGTAGTCGGTCAGTATATCGTATTCTTTACAGATTGTATGGTAATCATATTCACGTACTTGTGCACGGAAAATTTTCTTGTTTTCTGTGGGAAGTGTATTTTCTTTGGTAGCCAGCAGCTCTTCATACAACTTTTCTCCCGGGCGTAGCCCTGTATAGATGATGTCTATGTCTTTATCAGGAATCATACCGGATAATTCTATCATCCTGCGTGCCAAGTCAGCTATTTTTACGGGAGTACCCATATCAAACACAAAGATTTCATCACCTTGTCCCAAATAAGCAGCTTCCAGTACAAGGCGACAGGCTTCGGGAATAGTCATAAAGTAGCGTATGATGTCTGGGTGGGTTACGGTTAAAGGGCCTCCTTTCTCCAGCTGCTTCCGGAATCGGGGAATTACGGATCCATTACTGCCCAATACATTACCAAAACGGGTTGTAATGAACCGTGTCTTCCCCTCAATAACTCCTTTAGTGATAGAGATACTTAAGCTCTGTACATAAATTTCGGCTAAGCGCTTGGAGGCTCCCATTACGTTGGTTGGATTTACCGCTTTATCCGTAGAAATCATAATGAATTTTTCTACATCATATTTTACAGCCATTTCTGCTACATTACGGGTACCATATACATTAGTATAAACTGCTTCACATGGGTTTTCCTCCATTAACGGAACATGTTTGTAAGCTGCAGCATGGAATATATATTGCGGTTTATAACGTTTGAATAGCATTTCCAGACGATTAATCATACGTACGTCGCCTATGACAGGTATCAAATCCATATTGGGAAATGTTTCTTCTAGTTCTAATCGGATATTATGCATGGGAGTTTCCGCATTGTCAAATAATATGAGTCGTTTTAATCCGAATGTACAGAGCTGACGACAAAGTTCACTGCCAATAGAACCGGCCGCTCCCGTTACCATCACTACCTTGCCTTTAAGCTGGTTGATAATTTCTACTAGGTTAATTCTTATTTCGTCACGTCCTAATAAGTCTTCGATGCGTACTTCTGGTAAGGCAGAGACAACCGACTTGCCTTTTTTGATTTCATCTGCTGCCGGGAGTAACAGTGAGCGAACCATAGCTCGATTGGCAAAGCGCAGCAAACGTTCACTTTCTGTTTGTAACATTTCTTGGCTAGGAAACAATACCGCTTGAATTCCACGTGATCTGATAAGGGTATTAAACTCCTCTTGAGATTTTACTGAGTAGACTTGTAAGTCACTCATACGCATTTTTCCAGGCTCTCCATAACGTACATAACCTGCAACGTGATAACCACTGAAACTTACGGCATTTAAGAATCCGAATCGTTCCATCGATTGCTCATCAATGCAAATCAGCATTTCACGTCCCATATTGCTAGATTGATGAACTGCTCTCCAATATATTGCTACTACTGCGGAACGGAATGAGGTTTGAAGAAAAAATACAATACCTAAATCAAGTAAGCTTGCTAGTATTGCCATCCAGTATGGATAATTCTCTAATAAGAAAATGTATAAAAATAAGGATAATATAAAGCGTAGTAGGTTGGCTGAAGCAAGTCTGCCAGCTTCAGTTAAAGAAGAGTGCCGAATAAGTCCTTTGTATGTTTTGAAGGATAGAATCCCTATGGTGCTGGATAATATGCTGAAAGCCATTGCTTTGCTGAAAAACTCATCGTAGTTTTCTATATTCCACAAATGAACAATCAGCAATACCGTTAGAAATGTAGATAATAACGCAAGAAAGAAATCACATGCAAATACGAGCCATTGGCTGGCATATTGCATTTGTGAGATTTTTGCAAAGAATTTACTTTGGTTCATTTTTCTGTATTTTTATTCAATATATTCACATTTTATATATATAATCACATGCAGTTGCTACCTGAATCTTATGAGTGACAAAGATAATGATTTTTTCAGGAGCAAGTTGCTTAAGTGATTGAACAATATCTTTTTCTGTTTCTTCATCTAAAGAAGAGGTCACTTCATCTAGCAAGAGTACAGGAGAAGGATGTAATAAAGCTCGGGCAATGGCTAGTCGTTGTATTTGTCCACCTGATAAACCTTGTCCGCCTTCTTTCAACATCGTATTTATTCCCTCTGGTAATTGGAAAACAAAATTGGCCGCAGCTTTATGTAAGGCATTGGTAATTTCCTCATCGGTCGCATCTGCTTTTCCCATTCGTAAGTTGTCCCGAATTGTTCCTGAAAATAGGCAACTTTGCTGGGGAACATAAGAAAAATTTACTCGAGTGTCTACAGAGGCCTGATATTCATCTGTTTCAGTACGTAATATTATAGCTCCCTTATCTAATGGCATGAGTGCTAGTATTAGACGGATAAGGGTTGTTTTTCCACAGCCCGTTTCTCCCACCAGAGCAGTCATGGTACCTCTGCGAAAGGAAACAGAACAGTCCTTTAATATTTGTTTACTGTTTGCATAAGCATATGATATATTACAGACATCTATTTGCTTTAGGTCTGGAAGTAATATATCTTTTCCGCTTCTTTTTTCTTCTGGAAGACTTTGGAGTTCTATTATACGTTCTGTGGAAGTATAGGCTGAGATAAACGTGGGTACAGTGTAAAGCAGTGCTAGTGCTGGTGTCTGAATTGTGTTGACTAATTGCAGAAAGGCAGTCATTGTACCAAATGTAATTTCACCTTGTTGAAGTCGATAGGCGCTCCATCCAAAGACAAGTAAATATCCGAATGAGAAACCAATTGACAGTATACTTCTTGAGAATAACGATAGTATATTCTGTTTTTTTATTTTTTCTCTGTAATCAGTTTGTCGTTCATTTAATATCTTCTTAAACATTCCTTCCAGACGGAGAGCTTTTGCCATTCCGTAATTTTGTATTGACTCCTGAAAGAAGAGATGAACTTTACTGTTGGATTCTTTTATCAGGCGAGAATAGTGACGCATTTTTTTAAAATAAACCTTACTGATAATTATGACTCCAGGAATCAATACAAGCAGAATCAAAGCAAGTTGTGAATCCATTGTGTAAAGCATAATATAGCCTCCTCCTAATTTAAGGAGTATGGCAACTAAATCTGGAATCGTACCTGATAGTAGAGATTTTATTTCATTTATATCAGAACTTATACGTGTCATGATATCGCCACTGTGAAAATTTTGTAGCTTCTGCCAGTCAGCTCTCATCAAATGCGTAAAAATGTCTGAACGTAAACTGTTGACCAACTTAGTATTGAACCGTACCATAAAAGCGGAAATAATGGCATCGAGTAAAATAGATGTTAGAATGATTATACCGAATATGGCTAATACTGTTAAGAGGCTTCCGCTTTGTACTCCTGTAGCTGTATCTATTAAGCGTTTAGACAAAGTAATGGTACTTAGTGATAAAGCTACATCTATTGCACCTACCACTGAGATAAATAATAAAGATGCATAATATTTCTTTATTAACTGGTACCAATACTTCGTTATTCTATACATCGAGTTGCTATTTACGGGAAAATTTATATTTAATGAAGTTGAGACTGTTTGAAAATGATTCAAACATTTTGGCCCGGGCCATTTGGGGGTACCAGCGATATCCTCCCCATAAGCGTACTAGGCCACGATAATAATAAGTGGCTATGTCCGCAAGTGATGAAAAAAAGGACCGTTTGTTGCTGAAGATATGTTTTGAGGTCTGCCACTGCCCTTTACTGAAATCGCCGACACATATGATTTGCCGGAGCAAAAAGTCAACTTCTTTAGATAGTTTGGGACTATCTTCGTGTAGAAATACGTATTGGGAAGGTAATTCCAGGAAAGAAACAGCTAAATGAGTGAAGACTTTTGCGAAACGGGCAAATCCTTTTTGGCGTGCCTGGGCTATTACATAGTCAAAATTAGTGCTTTCTGAATTTTGGGCTAGAAATAGTGCCCAATCGCATAAATGGCGTAAACCAAGTCCTACATAAAAGTAATGTTTGGCCGCATGCTGTAGTAATAAAACAGCATTGTGCTCGTTGTTTGGTATGGTATAGCTACCGTATTCATCTTCTATATTGATGACGTCTTTACCGTTCAAGCCATAAACTCCGTTCCGGTGAAGTTCTACTGTCACCTCGTGGAAAGAAAACACATCATGTTCGTCACCGTAATGTGCCAATTGGGCTTTTAACATCATGACTTCTATTGCTTTGTCGTAATTGTGAGGGATGTATACATCCAAGTCGCCCTGACGCCGTAATAAAGGGTCTGGATACCACGTTGAAGCCCCAAGTCCTTTCATCAATACGGGTTCCAAGCCGTTTAGACGCAGTACTTCGCATAATTCAGCCCATGTTTTACGTAGATGGCGGTTATACAATTTTATATGTTGTACTTGGGCGAACCATTGTAGGTAAAGAGATTTATCCGGACGTAATTCTTCTGGAAGCTTGTCTATGGCAGAAAAGACAATTCCATTTACTGCTTGGTCTATGGAGAGTCTCATGATTAACTGCCAATGAGTTTGCTCTAGCTTGTGAAACAAAGTATCTTTTGGAGAGCGATTCCATAATCCGCAGCATAATAATTCACGAAAAGCATTGAATACTAAAGAGTCCGGTAGTTGCAAATAGTTCATATTAAGTGTTGATTTGTTTTTTGTTATTATTTGAATAATTTGATTCCTTGTTTATATCCGTGATGTAAATGAGATAAACAAGTAAAACATGTTATCCAAATCTTTGAGCACCATCTCCATACACGTTTGTTACATTGTATATAATGTCCGTTTCGGTTTACTGAATGCACAAGGCCTATTACAGCTTCTGCGGTGATGATCTCATATTCTTTTGTCCATCGGTTATCCCCACGGACATAAAGTTTTTCTCCTTTCTGATGAATAATGCGGTGAAGCAAATATTTATCATTGTAGTGGAACAAAATGATATCACCATTTGTAAAACAATGATTTCTCTCAACCTTCTTGAGGGTTACACAATCCTTATTATCTCGCAAGAAAGGAAGCATGCTGTTCCCTCTCACTCTTATAGTGACAAACTTTCCAGCAGCTAAATTGTCACAGACATACTTCATCAATATTTCGTTTGATACTTTCAATATTTCTCGCGCCATAAAAAGAATGACTTCTAAAATTAAGTGAGTGCTTGTATCGCTTAGTCTTGCAGCACTCTTAATTCATCTAGCTGGTTCAATAATTGTTCTACATCTGCCTGAGCCTGAGCTCTTGTGACATTATATTGTGATGTCAAACATTCTATTAGTTGATTTAATGTGACTGCTTTCTGACTCAATAAGTCTATTAATACAGTGGCCGTTTCATTTAAAATAATCATTTTTGACAGGTTGATATGATTACCCATGCCTACCATCAGTACTTTTTCATTGGCCACATCTTGTATTTGATAACCAGATTTTAGTTTGTATGTAATTTCCATCATATGTTCTATATTTTTACGATAAAAAATCGAATGTGAAAGGCTTTCAAAAATGAAAAGTAAATTTCACATTCGATTTTAAATATATTGGACTTTCCTTTTTATTTCCGATATGTTATTTAATGATACCAGGAACTTTCATTGTATAAATTTTCTTTGCCCCATTACGTGACATTGGGGTTATAGATGCTTTTTCCAAAACTTCCTTAAGGCCTTCTTCTATCTCAATTCCATCATAATTTCCTGCTTCTGATGGAACCAATGCTACTAGCTGGGTATTGGCGTTCTGATCCAATGCAATGCCCTTCGGGAATTCTGCATCGATTCGAATCCATGCATTGTATTTTGCTGGTAAGTTTACCCAGAATGACAATACATAGCCACTTAAATCTGAGCTTGGGAATACGAAAGCATGTGCATTACCTAGGATTCCTACTCCGATAGCTAAACCTTGTCCGTTGTTTAGTGCATAAGATACATTGGCAGGCTTACAACTACAGTCGGTTCTCCACTGTCCGTTTTCTGAGTCATAATCCCATAATAGGATACGACCATCCTTATCAGCTGTTTCTCCTGTGTTTGGATTATAATAGAGAGACAAACCGTCAATTGTTGCATACGGACAATCCATTCCATCTAAATCATAACCTATAGTTTGTTCCAGTTTATCAAACAATTCTGCTACTGATGTTTCGGTTGTAGCACCATTGGCATATTTACCTGTAAACGTGAAGGAGGCATTTACAGTTGCAGTCAGACGTCTCATGCTAATCTCTGTCTTATGCAATGCATCTCCTGTACTGAATGCATATTGTAAGTTATAACCGGCGTGAAGTCCGCTTCCCGTTACTTCATAAACGTAAATGTTGCCATCTTTTGCGAAAGCCATTAATTCATTTCCTACGAATAACTTGTCACCGAATTCCACATGCATTTTGGGAGTTCCTATAGGATCACTGAATCCATCGCTATAGCCTGCACGCATGTCATACCATAAATTGTAGGCCGTTTCGTTATCTGAGAAATCATAAGTTAACCAGCTGGTTTTATCAGTCTCAGATGTATTATACTCCGAAAGGCTTACATTATACGATGTATAATATATAGAAGAACCTCTTGGGGTATCTGTATAGTCAAAAGCCAAATTATTCAGTGGAATCTGTTTATTTCCCACTAATTCCTTTTTGGCTACACTTAAATTAATGTCTACCGTTTCTCCATTGGGAAGCTTAATCCAGATTTTACCTTGGTCAGAATAAACTCCCTTTTCGTCTTTGATGTTTCCATGATCTTCAGCGAATTGTAAATTAAATTCTCCATTTACTGGAAATTCCGTACAACTACCCAATGTTGGTTCCAAATCAACCATTGGACCTCCTTCTTCTGGCTGTGAGGTTGGATTAGTAACTACAAAGTATAGATAATCCAGTGGATATATTCCTTTAGGACGGCCATTCTCGGTCACATTCTCTGGAGCACGGCTGCCGCCAATTCCTGGATTTGAATTTTGGTTAGTGGAGGTACCCTCTGCTGTCATTGCTTCCATTGTGACTAGGTCACGGAACTCTAACTCCTCTACATAATCTGGTACTGTGTTGTCTGTTCCTGGTTGTTCTGGTTGTTCAGAAGTAATTTCCTCATTGCTACATGCTGCGAAAGACATTGCGCAGCATGCTACTATAAGCCATTGTAATTTCATTGTCTTTTTCCTTTTTAAAATTAGTAATAGATGTTTTTGAATTGTTTGTCATTAGAGTCTTCCCTGTCCTCCAACTACAATCCGTACGTTATCTTCACGTACTTCTTTAATCTGTGAAGTACCCTCTTTAATTGCTATTGCGCTTCCTGCAATACAATCACATAATTGTACTGGTATTTCTCGCATTGTAGGGGACTCATACATTCTTTTTTCTGTCGTAGTTTCTTTTTTCATAGCTTTTTCCTTTTAATGATACATGTTATTTGTTAAAATTTGATTCATTGTTGATGTTGCGAAGATAGGCCGAAAACAGCTCCGATTATTTGTCGGAAACAATAAAAAAAATTTGTGGTTTTACAATATTATACATCAAGGTTTTTTGCCTTATAATATGAGATTTTCTTCAAGGTTGCAATTTTTTTGACTTATTGTGACTGAGCTAATACATCCTCTTACATGCTTTTAAAGGGCCTTTTGATGGGTTTATATTGTTTTTGTTGACCTTTATCAACCGTATTCTTGTAGTTATTATTACCTTGAAATCTGAATATAGAAAAAGGCCCAGGTAATCCATAAAGAGAGTGGCGATAAGCGATGAAATTCTCATTCTGTTTTCTTTTAAATTTATGTTATTTGTTGTTATGTAAACATGAAAATACTAAATAGACAAATACTTTATGGCATTATACAATTATCAAATCGTAATTAGAAAAATGGGAAGCCTGTTTTGAGAGGGAAAATGGTATAGAAAAGACTTTTTTGTTATTGAAAATGTTTTTTTTCAATCATTGTTTGATGTTTTGTGTGGATAATTTTCAGGACTCATGCTGTCGTTTGTATGGTTGTTATTTGGGGGAATATCTTAACTTGATGGAATGTGAAGACAGACGTTTTTCTAACATCGGTGTGGGAATGATGGCTTTAAGAGTGTTTATGACCGCATTGACCATTCTTTCGCGGATAAAGTCTTCTTTGATAAGAATAGATACATGGCGTTGTGCCGGAGGGTTTGCCTGAAGTGGTAGGACATGTGCCTTTTGTTTTTCAGTTAGAGATGCAAGGTGAAGTTCGGGGATGATGGTATATCCTCCGTTCCGGTCTACGATTTTTATGAGTGTCTCGATACTTCCGGCTTCGTAGATATGGTTTCCGATGTCCTTGTTCTTGCAGAAATTCATTCCGCCGTTGGGTACACAATGACCTTCCTTCAGAATCCACATCTGTTCGGGAGGGAGAGTGCCGTTGGTGATACAGCTTTTGGCCTGGTCGCATGCTTCAGAAAAGTAGGCCACGAACTTCTCTGTATAGACCGGAATCTCTAACAGGCCGTTCAAGTCCTCCGGCGGGGTGGTCAGGATAATGTCAAGGTTGCCGTAGTGCAACTCCTGTAGCAGCGATTTGTTTTCTTTCTCATCAATAAACAGGCTGACGTGAGGATAGGTTTTCCGGAAGTGATAGATAAAATCGGGTACGAGGTAGGGAGCAATGGTGGGCAGAATACCGATTCGCAGGTTACCGTTCATGCTGCCCGTTTCGTCGGCTACCACCTCCTTTATGCATTGGGTTTCATTCAGCACAATCTGTGCCTGACGGATGATTTTTTCGCCGATGCGGGTAGGGGTGATATTTTTCCGGTCGCGGTTGAAAATCTTGACATCAAGTTCTTCTTCCAGTTTTTGAATCATTGCACTGAGGGTAGGTTGTGTTACTCCACACGCCTCGGCTGCAAGCACAAAGTGGCGGTACTTGTCCAATGCCACGATATATTCCATCTGTTGCAGTGTCATGGCTCAATAGATTTTATCAATACAAAGATAAATAAAATCTGTTGTGTTCCTGTCTTCTCCCTCGTATATTTGCACCAGAAGTAAACAAAAAAGGTGTTGACAATGAAAAGATTATAAGTAAAAATTAAAAAACAGAAGAATATGAGTGCAGTACATTTAACCAAAGCAGATTTTTTGACAAGAGTAGCAAACTATGAAGCGAATCCGAACGAATGGAAATTCCTGGGTGAGCGTCCGGCCTTGATTGATTTCTATGCCACCTGGTGTGGTCCGTGCAAGATGCTGGCTCTGGTATTGGATGAATTGGCCGATGAATATGCCGGACAGGTAGATATCTATAAGGTGAATGTAGATGAAGAGGAAGAACTGGCAGCCTTGTTCGGTATCCGCAGCGTACCTTCCCTGTTGTTTGTGCCGATGAACGGTACTCCGCAGATGGCACAGGGAGCCTTGCCTAAGAAGAACCTGAAGGAGGCCATTCAGAATGTGTTATTGAAGAACGATTGAGGTGATATTATTCAGACAGCTATTAAAAAAAGGAGGGCCTTACAGCTCTCCTTTCTTTATAGCTTCCATGATGTTGGCCGGAGCACGTTCGGCCAGCAATTCTTTTTTCATATAATCCATGTAAGGAGCTACGTGCTGGAAGAACTGGTGGTATCCCTTGCACAGGTAGTTCAGCCCCGGCTCACCGTCGACTGTGTGAGCGAAGCGGTTCTTCGGACATTCACCGTTGCAGGCAAAGAGGAATTCACATTCCTTGCACTGGCGGGGAAGGGAGTCTTGTTTCATTTGTCCGAACTTCATCTGGCGTTCGCTGTACATCATTTCCACCAATGTTTTTTCATGAATGTTGCCCAGCTTGTATTCCGGAAATACAAAGTGGTCGCAGGAATATACGTCGCCGTTGAATTCCATGACGCCAGCATGTCCGCAAGTCTTGGCCATGGTGCAGACGCCCGGCTGCGCACCTACCCAGTTGGCCAGGGTAGAGTCGAACAACTGGATGAAGAAATTGCCTACATCCTGGCGTACCCATTCGTCAAACAAGGTGCAGAGGAAGTTTCCCCATTGTTCCGGTGATACGGAGAAATCGGCTAATTTCTCGTCTTTCTGTAGCGGACTGGCCAGATGACGGCCGTCGGCATGGGGGCTGATACGCTCTACAATCGGGGTAAACTGGATGTAGTGGCAGTCAATTTCCTTGAAGAAATGATAGAAGTCCAGCGGATAGTCTGCGTTGAAGTCATTCACTACGGCCAGGGCATTCCATTCCACTCCGTGTTTCTTCAGCAAGTGAATGCCTTGCATTACTTTGGTGAATGACGGACGTCCCTGACGGTTCTTGCGGTATTCATCATGGAACTCCTGTGGCCCGTCGATGGACACGCCTACCAGCCAGTTGTTCTTTTTGAAGAATTCGCACCACTCATCCGTCAGCAAGGTACCGTTAGTCTGGATACAGTTGTCGATGGTACGTCCTCCGGCATATTTCTGTTGCAGTTCCATTACTCGCTTGTAGAAGCTGAGCGGACGCATCAGAGTCTCTCCGCCGTGCCAGGTAAAGAGCACCTGCGGCATGGTCTGTGAGCCGATGTATTCGCGGATAAATTTCTCTAACAGCTCGTCGCTCATCACGTGCTTGGAGATGTCTTTATATAAGTTGGCCTTTTCCAGGTAGTAACAATAGTCGCAAGCTAAGTTGCAGACTGCCCCTACGGGTTTTGTCATCACATATAGCGGACGGGCAAAAGGCGCAATGGTTTGATTCATGGTATCGTGGTTTAAGTAAGTATTCAAGTTATTTTTCGTTTTCTTCGGAAAGATGTGCTAATAGTCCTTCGCAGGCATCTTCCAGTATGTCGAGCACATTCTCGAAGCCTTGAGCGCCTCCATAATAAGGGTCGGGCACATAGTCGATTACCTTGGTACGGCAGAAATCGGTCATGCGGTGAATCTTCTGTTCACTTTCCACGTCGGGCGCTTTGTCGCGCAGGGCATCGATGTTGCGGTCGTCCATACCTAAAATCCAGTCGAAGTGATAGAAATCTTCCGTGCGCACCGGACGCGAGCGGTGGGTCAGCTGGTAGCCTCTGCGGCTGGCGTGAGCCCGCATACGTTCATCGGGCAGTTCTCCTTCATGGAAACCGCTGATGCCTGCGGAATCAATTTCAAACTCTTTTTCTCTTCCTGCCCGGCGCACCAGCGTACGCATGATTTCTTCGGCAGAAGAGGAACGGCAGATGTTGCCGAGACAGACGAATAATATTCTTTGTTTCATCATTTATCAAGGTGTAAATACTGTTTAAAACGTGCTACATCCGTATTCAGGATGAGGCTTTCGGGAAACTCGGTTTCCTTGACCAGCTCCAGGGCATGGTCGTAAGTCGCAATGTCGAATGAGATGTGTGCATCACTTCCTAGGATGACGGGCACTTCATATTGTTTGCAGAGACGGAGTATCTCTAAGTTGTTGGGCCGTGCTTCCACTTTGTTGCGGCAAGGCTTCAAGGAACTGTTGTTGATTTCCAGCAAGGTGTGATGGGATTTGGCGGCCTGCACAATCGGTTCAAAAAGCAGCTTGGCCGTACCGTCACCCGGATGGCTGATGATGTGCGTGTAAGGATTTTCGATGGCCTTAATCATTCCTTGCGTATTTTCTTCGGGAGTTCCCGGCGTGTAGCACAAGGAATGAATACCTGCGATTCGCAAATCCAGCAAGTTCATGTGGAATTCATCCAGGTCGAGTGTGCCTTGCGTGTCAAGGATATTGATTTCCGCCCCAAGCAGGAGTTCGATGCCGTACATCTGCCGCGGTACCACGTGCAGATTGCGGAAATAAATCAAGTGACAGCTTCCAGGAATTCCCGGTGTATGTTCCGTGATGCCGAGCAACTTCAGCCCTTTGTCGGCGGCTGCCCGTGCCATTTCCTGCAGACTGCTGAAAGCGTGTCCGCTGGCAATGGTGTGCGTATGTACATCTAATTCTATCTTCATGTGTATAGGGTTTAGGTAGGGTCTACATCATAATATACCATTAGTGAGCGGAAGCGCTCATCCTCTATGAGGGTGCGTTGTACCTGCGTCAGGTAGCGGCGTACCTTGCTCATGGAAGCTTCCTGCTCTATCTTGATGACAATCTTCCGGATGAAAAGCGATTGTATCCGTGCCACGGGTGGTTTGTCCGGACCTAATATCCGTTCGCCCATGCCTTGTCGCAGGTGAACGGCCATCAGGTCGGCTGCCTGATTCAGGATGTCTTCCTTGCGGTGCTTCAAATATACATAAATCAGTCGGTAGAAGGGTGGGTATTTGAATAGGCTGCGTTCTTCCATCTGCTCCTGATACAAACGGGCATAATCGTTGGCCATAATCTGATGAATAAGCGGATTCTCCGGCGACTTCGTCTGAAGCACCACCAGCCCTTGCTTGTTCTTTCGTCCGGCTCTTCCGGCTACCTGTGCCATGAGCTGGAACGCCCGTTCGTACGATCGGAAATCGGGATAATTCATCATCGAATCGGCGTTCAGAATACCGACCACACTTACCCGGTCGAAGTCCAGTCCTTTGGAAATCATCTGCGTGCCAATCAGAATATCCGTTTTCCCCTCTTCAAAGTCGTTGATGATACGCTCGTAGGCCGTGCGGGTGCGGGTGGTATCCAGATCCATTCGGGCCACTTTGGCTTCCGGAAAAATCTGCTTGATGTCGTCTTCAATCTTTTCCGTGCCAAATCCGCGGTTCATAAGTTCCACTCCTCCACAAGCCGGGCAGGCTGTAGGCACGGCGTAGGTATAGCCGCAATAGTGACACGTCAGCTGGTGAAGTCCCTTGTGATAGGTCAGACTTACGTCGCAGTTTTTGCAACGTGGTACCCATCCGCAGGTGCGGCATTCAATCATCGGGGCAAAACCCCGTCGGTTTTGGAACAAGATGACTTGTTCTTTCTGCTCCAGAGCTTCCCGTATTTTCTGTAACAAAAGCGGAGAGAACTGTGCCGTCATCCGTTTCTTACGGGCCAGTTCCTTGATGTCCACTAACTCAATGTGTGGCAACTGAATCTGCTGATGGCGTTCGGTCAGTTCTACCAGACCGTATTTCCCGTTGCGGGCGTGGTAATAACTCTCCAGGCTGGGCGTGGCCGTACCTAACAGGGTTTTGGCACCGTACATGGAAGCCAGCATGATGGCGGCATTCCGTGCATGATAGCGTGGGGCAGGGTCCTGCTGCTTGTAGCTCGTTTCATGTTCCTCGTCCACGATGACCAGTCCCAGTCGCCGGAACGGAAGGAATACCGAGGAACGGACTCCCAATATTACGTCATAACCTTGCTCGGTCAGTTGCTTTTGCCAGATTTCCACCCGTTCTGCATCCGGAAACTTAGAGTGATATACTCCTAAGCGTTTGCCGAATACCCGTCGTAACCGTTCGGTAATCTGGGTTGTCAGGGCAATTTCCGGAAGAAGGTAAAGTACCTGCTTTCCGGCTTTCAGCACTTCTTCTATCAGATGGATATAGATTTCTGTCTTTCCGCTGGCCGTTACGCCATGGAGCAGGCATACGTTCTTAGTCTGGAAGGAAGTCAGGATTTCATAAAAAGCCCGTTGCTGTGCGGGGTTCAGGGTGTGTAGCGGAACTGTTTCCGCATGCTCTCCCGTAAGTCGGCCAATCTCATGCAGGTACGTCTCCAGTATCTGTTTGTCTACTAAGTTCTTGAAGACGGATTGCGTCTGTCCGGAAGCATCGAGCAACTCCTTCTTGCTGACTTCCCGGATATTTTTCCCTTCGGAGTTCCATCCCGACAATTCAAGGTATTTCATCAGAATGGCCTGCTGCTTGGGGGCCCGTGCCAGTAAATCAAACTGAATGTGCAGGTGATGTTCGTTCTGCAATGCTTCTGTCAGTCGTACCCGTACTTCTGTGCGTGGTTTGTAGCTTCGCTTGATTTCTTCTTTGATGCAGATGGCCTCTTTCTCCAGCAGCGATTTGATGACCGGCAACAAATTCTTCATGCCGCTGGCCTTCTCCAGTTGGGTGACGCATTGCTCCGGGTCGGCACTGAGCAAGTCCAGAATTCGCTGCTCCCGTGGAGGGAGCGGTTCTGAGGCCACAAAATCCGGATTGTATTCCACCAATGTTTCGCTTTCCAGTTTCATACCCGAAGGCAGGGCTGCCTTGTACACGTCTCCCAACGTGCAGAGGTAATAGTCGGCCAGCCATTTCCAGAAAGAAAACTGCTGTCCTAACAAAACCGGGCGTGAGTCGAGCACTTCCGAGATGTCTTTGGTTTCATACGCCTCTGGGGCCGTTTCGTGTACCTTGGTAACAATGGCCGTATAAAACTTTTTAGGGCCGAAAGGCACAATGACCCGGCAGCCAGGCTGTATACTTGCTTCCATACCTTCCGGAAGCGAATACGTGTACTGGCTGGCAATAGGCAGGGGTACTATGACATCCACGAATTTTTTCATATTGCAAAGTTACAAAAAGCCCCTCACATAGCTGGTTCCCTCCTGAAACTTTTATAGATTTGTACCTGCTGTTTTTAATCTTTAATTCAAAATGAAAATTTACAATATTGGAATCATCGGATGTGGTAGCATTGCGGCAAAGATGGCAGCCACGCTTGGAGGAATGAAAGGAGTGAAACGCTATGCCGTGGCTTCGCGCACGGTAGAAAAGGCAAAGGCTTTTGCCGAGAAATGGCAGTTTGCGAAGGCTTACGGGAGTTATGAAGAACTGGCTTCCGATGCGGAAGTGGATTTGATTTATATTGCTACTCCTCATGCCATGCACTATGATAATGCCCGCTTGTGTATTGAGAAAGGAAAGCCGGTGCTGTGTGAGAAGGCTTTTACAGCCAATGCCCGCCAGGCAGCCGACCTGCTGAATCTGGCTGAAGAGAAGAAAGTATTCCTGACCGAAGCTATCTGGACCCGTTACATGCCGCTTTCATTGAAGATTCGTGAACTATTAGAAGAAGGAGTGATTGGTACCCCTCATATCTTATCGGCCAATTTAGGGTATGTAATTGACCGGAAGGAACGTATTTTGCGTCCGGAACTGGCGGGCGGTGCCTTACTCGATTTGGGTGTGTACCTGCTCAACTTTACTGCCATGTATTTCGGAAAGGAAGTAGCTTCCGTGCATTCCGTCTGCCAGAAAACGGATACAGGAGTGGATGCACAGGAAAATATTACGTTGCTGTATAAGGATGGCAAGATGGCTGCCTTGCAGGCAAGCATTCATGCCGCTACCGATCGCATGGGTATCATTTCGGGAGATAAAGGTCATTTGATAGTAGAAAACATCAACAATCCGCAGTCGGTCAAAGTGCTGGATACGAATTATCAGACTGTAGCCGTATACAATGTCCCGCAACAGATTACAGGCTATGAGTATCAGGTGTACGCTTCATTGGAAGCAATTGAAAAAGGCTGGCTGGAATCGCCTTACATGCCGCATGCCGAGACACTCCGCATCATGCAGCAGATGGATGCACTTCGCCGGGAATGGGGAGTAGTGTATCCTTGCGATAACGAATAAACGGTCTGTATGATAAAAAAGGAAACCTCCTTTCAAAGTGAATATTCTATATCACCTGAAAGGAGGTTTTTTATGGTTTTCTATGTGTTTTTAGAATAGATAAGCAACAGAAACTTGCCAAGTATTTTGTTTGAAACCGATAGTGCCCAGATCTTCTATGTCGTCACCATGTATTTTCCCATTGTCTTTTAGGGCAAAGTTGTAGTTGGCACCTACCTGTAAATGTCCAAGGAGTTTCAGACCGGCACCTACATTGAAGCTGGTAGTGTTTTTCTTGAATTCGCATACATTGTTAAACCAGCGGTCGCCTACATTGAATCCAAACTGAGGACCTACAGCTACGTATGCACCTACCAGGCTGCTGAATCCGACAGTCCATCTCAGGTTAATAGGAATTTCAATGCTCTTCTTTGTGGAAGTTCCTTCTTCTGAGTCTACGCCGAACTGGTTGTATAATACAGAACCGTCAATACCTAATCCCAAAAGTGGCAATGTGAATTCTGCAGTCGGACCCACAAAGAATCCTGCTCTGTTGTCAGAACTTAAAGTCTCTTTAGAAAGATGCAGTTTGGAAACGTTCAAACCTGCTTTTACTCCAAATTTTATTTGGGCTTGTGCCGGAATGGCAAGTGCCAGACAGGCAATTACCATCAGTGTAGATAATAACTTCTTCATATCTTGTTTCGTTTAGAGTTTCTGCAAAGGTAGATATTAATTGGAAATAAAAAAGAGGGTATTAGCAGAAAAGTGTAATTTATCTCGGAATATTTATTATTAGACAAAAAGACCTTTTAAGTTTTCTGTGTCAGAACTGTATGTTTTTCATGGCAGAGCCCTATGTTTCCCATAAGAAAAACATAGGGTTTCGCGGTGAGAAACGTAAAAGATAAGGAATCCTTTGTTGATTAATTCTTTGTCCTTATTATTGGAGAGAGTCTGTTTTTTTAATTCCCAAACCGTGAGGTATCTACTTCCTTCACTTCTTTTTTCTTGTAGCCACCAAAACGATAACTGAATGAAAGGGTAATGCTCTGCATGTAGCTTTTGGTATTCATGTCGAGATGTTGCGCACCGTTCCGGACTTTTGTTTTGGGATTCATCGTATTGAATAGGTCACGTCCTTTCAGTTGAAGCATGGCTTTGTCTTTGGCAAAGGTATAGCGCAGGGCTGCATCTACGAAGGCCACTGGCTGAATGTCGTAACTGCCTTGTATGGATTTTGTTTGTCCGAAAGCGGTAACCTCCATTTTCAGGTTGGGCTGGCGGCATAGCTGGAAGGTATGTGTCCAGTGTCCTACGCCGACCCATTGCTTCTGATTGAAAGGTGCATCGTAATATACACTGGCTTTGTCGTGTTTCAAGGTGGCCTGTAGGGTGAGACGGCTGTCCCACCAGTTTCCTGCCTTGAAAGGGAGAATGGCGGTGAAAGAAAGATCCTGAGTGTAATCCCAGTTCTGCCAGTTGTAGATGGCTTTCAGACGATTGGAATCCAGGTAGACGGTCTGCATGAAGTAGTCGGGTGTATAGCTGTAACTTGCCTGGAAGATGTATTTACTTTTCAGGATGTAAGTCAGATCGACGTTGTAATCGGTGTAGGGACGAAGGAATGGGTTGCCCAGACTTTCGTTGTAACCGTTCAGGTAGCTGGTGGCGCCACTCAGTGTCCAGTAATCGGGATAAGTCTTGTCAGAGCTGAAAGACAACTGGAGAATGTGTGAGGCAGACGGTATATAGTTCAACTGGAGAGTGGGGTAGACTGCCCATTTCCGGTAATCTTGCATCTGGTAATATTCCAGGGTGGCAGAGGCACTCAGGGTCCATTGGGAGTTGAACGGCTTGTCGAATCCAGCGTATGCGTTATAGGTGTATTCACGGATACGGCCGTGCAGGTCGTTACCTTGCATTCCCGGCAAATCATAGTTTTGGGTGTTCCGGTTGTTGACGTAGGTAAAAGAAGTTCCGTAGGTCAATGTCCAGTCTTGTGGCAGTGTGTGGTGCTGGTCGGCATAGATTTTCCAGCGGTCGATGTGCTGGCCGGAACAGCTTATGAAGCGGGTTTCTACCTCTTCCGAACTTCGGTCGAAGAAGTTTTGCGTATCGGTCGAGGTAAAATACGTGTAGTCGGCTCCTACCTGAAATCCGAATCCGGAGGTATAATACAATGCGGCATTGTGCATCTGATGGTGAGCCTGGGAATGGTTGAATGATTCGGAAATATTCCCGTTGGAATGGCTGTCGCCGGTTTTGTCCGGACTGAACTGGGTGGTATAGGACAAGTTCAGCGAGTTGTCTTTATCAAATTTATACGCCCCTCCGGCGCGCAGGGTGTGCGTCAGGCTACGTCCTTCATTGTCCGTCACCTGATTCACATCATATACCTGCTCCTTCACCGTATGACGGGCGATGAAATCAATGTAGCCACGGGTATAGTTGCTCTGAAGGTTGTACATGAAATCGAGGTCAATTTTAGGAGAGGTATAGGCCAGTGTGACGCCTCCGTTGCCCCCGGCTTCCTTCTGCTGTTTATATTCACCGTTGACTTCTCCTTGCAAGCCTCCTTCGCCGGGCTTGTATCCTTTCAGTACGAGGTTGATAGCCGCACCGCGCACGTGGTATTGCGGAGGAGCGCTGTACATCACTTCCGCTTTTTCCACGCGCGAGGCTGGCATACCCTTTAAGAGAGTGATGAGTTGTTCGTAGGTCATGGACGAGGGGCGTCCGTTCAGCAGCAGGCTGACTCCGCCTGCTCCGGCCAGCGTCAGTACATCATTCTGTTCGATAACCCCCGGAAGCTGTTTGAGGGCTTCGTACGCATTGGTGACCAGCCGCTGGGAGGTCAGCTGTGGCATGTCATAGGTCAGACGGCTGCCTTCCACGGTGACCAGTGGGCGTTCGCCTTGTACCACGACTTCCTGAAGGGCGTAGTCTTTCGGTTGCAGTGTAAACGTGCCGGCATCGGTCCCTGTGCCTTCTTTCTCTTGCGGTTCATATAGCAGGTGCTGAAATAGAAGGCGATAGTGTGTCGGCTGGTGATTCAGCAGGAAAGTACCGTCAGCATTTGTAATGGTAGCTTCTACAAATATGGAATCGGGTGTCTGGAGCACGACCGTGGCCCCGTCAATAGGCTGACGGGAAGGGTCGGTAACTTTACCTGTGATGGTTTGTGCGGTGGCTGTTCCGAGCATCGTACCGAGCAGTAACAAGATGCTCACTAAAAAATACTTTTTCATATCGTTCGTGTCTTTATCTTTCATTATTGTTCATTCTTCTCTCACCTTTCATTATCTTTGACACTGCAAAACTAAAAAGCCCGTTTCGCTTTTTGGGTTAAGGCAAGGTTAACGCTACGTTAACGTCTTTCGTTTACGTGAAGAATATACGCTTATGAAGATGAAACACATTCGCTGGATTGCGGTAGTGGGACTGATTGCGATTGTCGAACTGCAGTATGTCTGGCTGGTCAACACTTACAAGCTGACCCGTGAGAACGTCATGCGGCAGAGCCATGAGCTTTTTAAGGATGCGGCACTTAAGGAGGCTTTTGATCGGATGGGCCTTTGGAAAGAGTTGCATGGGAAGAAGGATTCCACGTACACGTATCGGTTTGACCTGAATGAGGACGTGGAGGATGATGAGACTCAGACTCCAACTCCGGAAACACGTCAGTTTATTGAATCGGCTGTGTTCATCGCCATACAGGAAGGGGTATCGAATACGTTCAAGATGGATGTGTCCTTGCATAATCTGGATTCTATTTATGCTCACATGCTGGATTCGGTCGGTATCCCGGCCAAGGTGTCGACTTGTGTGACGGATTCGTTAGGTAATGTGTTGCGGGCATCCTCTCCACAGGCAAAACTGGAAGGACAAAAATACTTGAGAACAAGGCTGGTGCCTATTAATAAGGCATATACTCGCTATCTGCAAGGGGTGATTCTGAATCCTTACTGGGTGATTTTCCAGCGTATGACTCTGTTGCTGATTGCCACGGTGCTGATTATGGTACTGGTCATTATCTGTATTGTGTATCAGATTCGTGTCATTATCCGGCAGGACAAGATAGCCAAGGTGAGGGAGGACTTTTCGTATGCCATGATTCACGATATGAAGACTCCGTTAAGTTCTATTCTGATGGGAACAGAGATTCTGGAAAGCGGACGTTTGGACGGACAGCCGGAAAAGAAGGAACGGTATTTCCGGATTGTGAAAGAGGAAGGAGAGCATCTGCTGGCGTTGACCAACAAGGTACTGACGCTTTCTAAACTGGAGAATCATGCATTGAAATTGCAACAGACGGATTGCCTGCTACAGCCGATTCTGGAGGATTTGGCGGAGAAGTATAAGGCAAAAACTGCCAAGCAGGTTGCGTTTGTATGGAACTTGCAGGAAGAAGTGGTTTGGGCAGACGAAGAATTTCTGAAAGAAGCGCTCAGTAATTTGATAGACAATGCATTGAAATATTCGGGCAAAGCCGTGGAAATCACATTCCTTTCGGAACGGAAAGCGGATGGAACAGTCTGTGTAACGGTGGCCGACAATGGTTTCGGTATTCCGTTGAAAGACCAGCGGAAGATTTTTGAGAAATACGAACGGGCGGCAGCCAGTGAACGCAGTCGTTCCGGTGGAGCATCTGGTTTCGGACTGGGACTGAATTATGTGCTTCGGATTATGGAAGCGCACGGCGGACGAGTCACGCTGGAAAGTATGGAGGGGGAATACAGCCGGTTTACCTTGGCTTTTCCTCCGGAGAGTGCCCTGGAGAATAAAAAAGAGGAACAGTGAAATGGAAGAGATAATCAAATTGTTGTTGGTGGAAGATGACGCGAATCTGTGTTATATCATTCAGGGTGGTCTGGAGGATATGATTGGAGGGTATAAGGTGCTGACGGCATCCAATGGCGAGGAAGGACTGGCCGTTTGGAAGGCACAGCAGCCGGATGTCATCGTAGCCGACATTGAGATGCCGGTAATGGACGGATATGAGATGGTACGGCGTATCCGGGAACAGGATGAGCATGTGCCCATCTTGTTTACTTCCGGGCGTGTGTCACCGAAAGATGTGGTGAAAGGTTATGAACTGGGTGTGAATAACTATGTCAAAAAGCCATTTCTGGCCGAGGAATTGCATGCACATATCACGGCATTGCTGAAGTTGACGCGAGGGATGTCGGTGCAGAAAGAAGTCCGGGAGGTACCCATCGGGAAACTGTTCTCGTTTGATACGGTGCGTGGCGTATGGAAGCAGAAAGGGGGAGAAGAACGGATGCTGACGGTGCGGGAAGCCGATTTGCTTCGTATGTTGTGTGAACACAAGGGACAGGTCGTGCGGCGGGAGGTCATCTTGTCGCGCCTATGGAATACGGAGGAGGATTATTTTGCTTCGCGCAGTTTGGATGTGTTTGTGTCTCGCTTGCGCAAACTGTTAGCGGCCGATGATACGGTGGAACTGAAGACCGTGAAGGGAGTAGGTTTGATGTTGGAAGAAAAAGTCTAATTTAAAATACAAAACGAATATGCAATATTTTAAAAGTGATTACATGGAAGGAGCGCATCCGCTGATTCTGGAGCGCTTGTGCCAGACGAACATGGAGAAAACTTCGGGCTATGGCACGGATGAGTATTGTGCATCGGCTCGCCGGAAAATTGCAGAAGCTTGCGGATGCCCGCAGGCAGAAGTACATTTTATGGTGGGAGGTACACAGACTAACTCCACGGTCATTACGGCCTTGCTTCGTCCGTATGAGGGAGTAATTGCAGCAGAAACGGGCCACATCAACCAGCATGAAGCCGGGGCGGTGGAAGCCGGAGGACATAAGGTGCTGGCCTTGCCTCACCATGAAGGAAAGCTGGATGCGGCAGAGGTGGACTGTTATGTGACGGCTTTCTATCAGGACCCGAGCTGGGATCACATGGTGGCTCCGGGAATGGTATATATATCGCATCCTACGGAATACGGTACACTTTATACGCTGGATGAACTGAAGGCTTTGTCTTCCGTGTGCCGTAAGCATAAGATTCCGTTGTTCCTTGACGGAGCTCGTCTGGGCTACGGACTGGCGGCACGGGATACGGATGTGACTTTGAAAGATATCGCTTCTTTGTGTGATATTTTCTATATTGGCGGAACCAAGGTTGGAGCCTTGTTTGGCGAGGCGGTCGTAATTCCGCAGCCCGGACTGATTCGTCAGTTTGATACGATTATCAAGCAGCGGGGTGTGTTGCTGGCCAAGGGACGTCTGTTAGGTTTGCAGTTTGATACCTTGTTTACAGATGGCTTGTACTTGAAAATTGCTCGTCACGCTATCGATATGGCTGAACGGATTGTGGAAGGACTGAAAGCCAATGGTTATACATTCTACATTCGTCCGCAGAGCAATCAGTTGTTTGTACAGCTTGAAAACAGCTTGTACGAGAAACTGGCACAACGTATCGGCTTTGAGGTGTGGGAAAAACAGGCTAACGGTATGACAGTGGTACGTATCGCGACCAGTTGGGCTACACGTGAAGAAGATGTGGCTGAATTGCTGGAAGAGTTGAAAAACAAGTAATCTTAGGCAAAGATAAAAAGGAACAGCCTCGCAACATTTACGGAATTAAATGCCGTAAACCTTGCGAGGCTGTTTTTTATTTCTCGGTTTCTTCCTCTTTGAACCAGGAAGCATACATCAGATATCCGTTGGCAATTTTCTGATTCAGTTCCTTGCTCTGTGCAGGGTCAACTTTCTTGATAAACTTGGCAGGTACGCCGCCCCAAAGTGTATGCGGTTCAATGACGGTATTGGCAAGTACCAGTGCACCGGCAGCCACGATGGCTCCTTCGCCTACTACGGCATGGTCGAGCAGGGTAGACCCCATTCCAATCAGGGCATTGTCGTGCACACAAGCTCCGTGAAGTGTTACGTTGTGGCCGATGGATACATCATTGCCTATTTCTACGGTTGATTTCTCATATAACGTATGAAGCACGGTACCGTCTTGAATGTTCACACGGTCGCCGATACGGATGGAGTTTACATCTCCCCGAAGTACTGCATTGAACCATACGCTGCAATCCTTTCCCATTACTACATCGCCGATGATGGTGGCATTGTCGGCCAGATAACAATTCTCACCGATTTGAGGAGTAAACCCTCTTACTGATTTGATAAGTGCCATAGGTAAATCATTTTTAAGAGGGGCTAAGTTAGCGGATTTTTCTGAATATCAAAGAAGCTCCAGAATTCTTTTTTCCCGTTTCAGGTCCTCTATGTTTTTGTCGGGAGAGACCAGCATCATGCTTTTGATTACGTCTCCAGTGTGACAGGTATAGTCATAGTAGTCAGCTTCTTCCGGAGTCAGCTCTTCTCTGGGAATGACTTTGGTGCGCAGGTTGGCAAATTCTTCCAGAGGAATCTCGTCCCCTTGTCTGACAAACAGAATGCGGCGTGCTATCGGATTCCGGTTGTAGTCGTGAGTCAGGTAAATGCCCTTCACCAGGTTGGGATATTCGATGATAGGCAGTTGCAGATAGATAACCTTCAGCGCCAGTTGCAGGCGTTTCTGTTCATTGAACATCAGGTATCCTATTTGAAATGGCGAAAACAGTCCGATGCCGGCATAATAATCGCCCGACATACTCTGGCTGTAAACTTTGGGCAGGGTTTCACCGTCGGTGATGGAAGTAATCATGTAAGGCTCTACTTTCAGACCGTCTGAGAAAGAAGAGGAACTATAGGCCAGGTACAATCCTGTATAGACTCCGGCATTGGGCAGGTACTTGATGGCTTCCCGTTCGATGTCATCCAGGAAAGGACGTCCGCTGTTCTTGGAAGAAACAAGACGCGGTTCGATGTGGCAGACTTTTTCATACAGTTCATCCAGGCATCCTAACAATTTACGCTTGGAAACATTGTTGACTTGTTGCAAAGCCTTGTCCAGTGCCGTTTCGGGGTCATCTCCTCCGGAAAGCAGGTTTACATACATAGGAAGGACAGAAGAATACAGCGAGGACAATACACTTGAAGCAATATCAGTTTCTTCTGAAATGTCTTTCATTCTGACGCCCGATTCCCGGAGCTTTTTCATTCTTTCATAAAGTAATACCAGTCTGTTCATAGATGATGAGGTTTGCAGCAAAGATACGTCATAGTTGTTACAACGGTATGTCATTCTTTACAAAAATATGTCATAATCATCATATTAATATGACATTATACAGCCCTCAAACAGCCCCTCTATTATACATGATAAATTAATTCTTTCAGATTTTGGCCTGTGATAGCTTTGCCGCAGAAAATGAAACGAATGTGATACGAATATGAAACAGACAACCAATCAAAAACATTTATCTGATGCACTGCTGATACTTTGGGCCGGTGGTGCGGCATTGCTCTCTTATTCCCTGGTGTATGCGTTACGTAAACCGTACACGGCTGCTTCGTTCGAGGGGCTGACTTTTATGGGAAGTGACTATAAGGTAGCGGTGACTACTATCCAGATTTTAGGATATGTCATTGCCAAGTTCTTTGGAATAAAAATTATATCGGAGCTGAAGAAGGAAAATCGCTTCCGGTTCTTCGTTGGTTCTGCGATTTTGGCAGAACTGGCTTTGGTAGGCTTCGGACTTTTGGAAGCACCTTATAATGTAGCTGCCATGTTTGTCAACGGACTTTCATTAGGTTGTATGTGGGGAGTGATTTTCAGTTTTATCGAAGGACGGAAGGTGACGGACATCTTGGCCAGTCTGCTCGGGGTGAGCATGGTGTTCAGCTCGGGAGTTGCAAAAAGCTTTGGCTTGTTTGCCATGAATGAAATGCAGATAGACCAATTCTGGATGCCGGCAGTAATCGGAGGTTTTGCCTTGCCTTTGCTGGTCTTTATGGGATATATGCTGAAACGTTTGCCCCAGCCTACGGCAGAAGATATTGCGTTGCGTAACGAGCGGGTAGTGCTTGATGGAAAAGGACGTGTGGCTTTGTTCCGGAAATATGCTCCGATTCTTACGCTGCTTTTCATCGGTAATTTCATGTTGCTGGTCTTACGTGATATTAAAGAAGATTTCCTGGTGAACATTTTGGATATGAGCAATCAGTCTTCCTGGTTGTTTGCCCGCATTGATACCATTGTCACATTGATTATTTTGGGAATATTTGCCTTGTTTGCATTTTTCCGCAGTAATATCAGAGCGCTGTTGTGGCTGATGACGCTGGTAATAGCCGGATGTCTGACCATGACATACGTGTCTTTCCATTATGAAACGCTGGACTTGAAACCGGTCACCTGGCTGTTTATCCAAAGTTTGTCGCTTTACATAGCTTATCTGACTTTCCAGACCATTTTCTTCGACCGTTTTATTGCCTGTTTCCGCATCAAGGGAAACGTGGGATTCTTTATTGCGCTGATTGATTTTATCGGGTATCTGGGTACGGTAACCTTACTTTCTACCAAAGAATTCCTGAACATCGAGTTGGAATGGTTTGCCTTGTTCAACCATATAGCCGGTTTTGTAGGAGCCACTTGTTCGATTCTGTTTATTGTGGCCAGCATTCTGATTCACCGGAAGTATATGCAAGGCTTGAAACTCAAGAATACAGATTTTTATATAAACCCTCAATATAATACGATTTAAGATGAAACAAGATTATGACATTATTATTATAGGAGGCGGACTGCTGGGATGTGCTACCGCATATCAGCTGGCAAAACGTCATGCAGGGAATATCCTGTTGCTGGACGGAAATGAAATTGCCTCTCAGGCATCGGCCCGTGCGGCTTGTCTCCTGACGCGTGCTCGTACTAAACCGGCATTGATGGAGCTGGTACAGGAAACATACGACTGTATCGAGGAGATAGAATCTCTTTTAGATGAGTCGCTGGAGCTCCAGATGTGCGGAAGTATTACAATTGCTTCATCAGAAGCTTCTTTGAAAGGCTTGGAGGCGTTGGAAGAAGCGGCCTGCCGTTTTGGAATACCCAATGAACGGATTGGAAAGGAACGGGTAAAGGAATTACTTCCTTGGATTGAGGAGGAAGCGGTAGATGTGGCACTTTATATGCCGACGGATGCGTTCATTGATTCAGCACTTCTTTGTTCGGGTTATGCCAAAGCTGCCCGTAAGCTGGGAGTAACTTTACGTTCTAATTGTAAGGTAAAGGAAATTCTGGTGGAAGACGCTGAGGTGAAAGGTGTCAGACTGGCAACCGGAGAAACGGTAACGGCTCCGGTGGTAGTAAATGCAGCTGGTTCATGGGCTAATTTGCTAATGCGTCCGTTGAAAGTCGGTTTACCGTTTACTCCTGTAAGAAGCCATTTCTGGATTACTTCCATTGATGCTACACGCTTCCCTGCCAATCATCCGTTTACGGTCATTCCGGATGCACGTGCCTTTACCCGTTCCGATGTGGGGGCCTTGATTATCGGTCTGCGCGAAAGCCAGTGCCAGGCTTTTGACCCTTCTACATTGACTGAAAAGCTGGAGGATTTCGATTTTAATAAGGCGGCAAAGTGGACTGTGCTGGATGAATGTGCCCCGCTGTTGAAAAAGTATTTGAAAGATATTGACGACCTCCCGATTGCACACTATATGTCTGGACCTTCCTGCTATGTGCCGGATGCAAAATTCATTATTGGTCCGGTAGCCCGTTACAAAGGATTGCATACGGTGACCGGATGCTGCGGAGGTGGAGTCGCTGCCGGAGGTGGCATGGGCCGTCTGGCTGCCGAACTGATTTTAGGAGAAACGCCGTTTGTGAATCCGGAATTGTTCTCTCCAGAACGCTTTGGAGAGGTCGATCCTTTTTCTGCTGAATTCCAGCAGCGCTGTGCCGACGCACGTTCCAATAAAAAAGGAGGATAAGACAGGGTGTGTGTATTCCTCGTCAATTTATAAATATGATTTAATCGCATAGAAATGAAACGATATATAGTTTTTTTGAAGCAAGTACCTCAGTCTACGCGGGTGGAGATAGACCCGGTGACGAATACATTAAAACGTTCTTCAGCTCTTTGCCAGACAAATCCGGATGATTTGTGTGCATTGCAGGCTGCATTGAATCTGAAAAAAGAAACTCAGGCCGAAGTGGTAGCGGTAAGTATGGGACCCGGTTCTGCGGAGACCGTGTTACGCGAAGCTTTGCAGCATGGAGCCGACCGTGCTGTCTTACTTTCATCGCCGGCTTTTGCAGGAAGTGATACTTGGTGTACCAGTAAAGTATTGGCTGCAGCCGTTCAAAAAATAGGAACGTTCGATTTGCTGTTTTTCGGTCGTATGGCTATTGATGGAGATACGGCACAAGTAGGACCGGAAGTGGCCGGACAGCTGGGGATTCCTCAGGTTACACAACTGATACGCATAGAGGGTATCACTCCGTCTTCCATCTGGCTTGCCAAAAGAGCGGGCAACGTACGTCAGCAAATGGAAATTGCTTTCCCTTGTGCCGTGATGGTAAGCAAGGAAAATGGAGAAGTGGCTCCTCCTACGCTGACGGGATGGAGAGAGGCCCAGAAAAAAGTGATAACATGTTGGAATGAGAAAGACCTGAACTTGGATGCTGGAAGTGTCGGCTTGCATGCTTCTCCTACCAAGGTGGTGTCTACGGAAGTTCCTCAAAATAAAAAGTCGTTGCAATGGCTGGCCGATGGAGCAGCAGTCATGCAGGTAATCTATCAGAATATTCACTCTCAGAAGAAATAAAATTATGGCAATCAAAGATACGTTTGCTCTTCAGTTGCGAAGAGATGCATGTACGCAGTGTGGTATTTGTGCGGATAGCTGTCCGTTCGGCGCCATACAATTTAATGAATACCCTGAAGTCGATCCATACAGCTGTCGTTTGTGCGGCACATGTGTGCAGGCTTGTCCGGCTGAGGCTTGGGACATGCAGGAAGCGGTCACTCCAGTAGCTCAGCCTGCTGTCTCTGCAAAAGGAATATGGGTTTTGGCCGAAACGGAAGGAGATGAACTGGCACCGGTCACCCGTGAATTGTTGGGAAAGGCAACTGAATTAGGTGAAAAGTTGGGCCAGATGCCGGAAGTAGTCCTGGCAGGAAATAAACTGCAGCGTTTCGTCCCGGAACTGGAAAGTTATGGAGCTTGCAGGATTCATTTACTGGAATCGGAAAAGCTGGAAGCATTTGTAGAAGAGAATTATGCAGAGGTCGTGGCACAGCTTGTCCGAGAGTTGCAGCCGGAAATCTTGCTGGTAGGAGCTACTCCCAAAGGACGTGGACTTTCTGCCCGTCTGGCGGCCTTGTTGCAAACGGGGTTGACGGCCGATTGTACGCAACTGGATATTGATGCGGATACATTATTACTGCACCAGATACGTCCGGCCTTTGGGGGAAATCTGATGGCAACCATTACCACTCCCAACCATCGTCCGCAGATGGCGTCGGTGCGTCCGGGTATCATGAAAGCGTTACAACCGGATTGCGCTAAAAAGGCTGAAGTCATAGCACACGACTTGTCGTCATTTGTACCCGACGGACGTGTACGTTTGCTGCGTGAGATGGAAGAAACCATCGGAGGAGAATCTCTGAGTGACAGCAAAGTGATTGTGGGAATAGGACGAGGAGTAAAGAAACATGAAACCGTGGCGCAGATACGCCAATGGGCGGAACGCATAGGAGCGGTCGTGGCCGGTTCTCGTGCGGCCGTAGAAGCCGGATTGATTGATGCCAAAATGCAGATAGGCCAGACCGGCCATACCGTTTCGCCGGATGTATACATTGCCATAGGTATCAGCGGGCAGATTCAGCATACGGCGGGCATTACCGGAGCCAAGAAGATTATCGCCATTAATCCGGATGCGGCAGCACCTATTTTTAATGTGGCAGATTACGGCTGGGTTATGTCTGCGGAGGAGGCTATTGTGCAATTAATGCAGGGTGATAAATGAAAAAGACGGTTTCTGCCTGTCTGGCTCTGTGCCTTTGTGTCGGGATGAATGTGACGGCTCAGGAAACATTGAAAGTGAAGTTCCGCTCCCGGGCATTGCTGGATACTTCTGTTTCCGGTTATGGAAAAGAAAGTACGCAAGGATATTACCGGGTGGAAGATTTCCGGGTGGGTTTTAAAGCCACTTACAGTCAATATGAGGTAAAAGCGGATGTGGGATTAGGGGGTGGAAAAGTAGCAATAAAGGATTTGCTGCTGAACTATCACTGGGGAAATCATACCGTCTCCTTCGGTAACGGGTATGAGCCGTTTTCAATGGATATGCTCATCAGTACAGCCGATTTACGTTTTAATCAGTCCGCAGCCTCCGTTCTGGCTTATACCAGCAGCCGGAAACTGGGGGCTACCTATTATTATCATGCACCTCATTATTTGTTTTGTACGGGAGTTTATACACACAATGATATTAATAAATTAGGGGATACACAGAAAAATGCATTTGTGTCTACTTCTCGTGCGGTGTGGCGCTGCTCGGATTCACAACAGGAGAGACTGTGGCATGTGGGAGGAGCTTTCTCTTTCCGCACCAAGGAGGTAAATACTTCTGTTTCTCCTGAAGGTAGCGTAAGTAGTGACGGGGTGACTTCATTATTCTCGGAACCGTTGCTGGAAGCTTCTTTCTCTGATATGGGTACGGAGGTGAAAGGACTGGTGGAAGCCTTGTATCTGGCTCCTCGCTTTATGGTGCAAGCGGAGTATTTTTTCGACCGTATGAATCGCACTTCAGGCGAGAAGGCTTACCGTCCGCATGGAGGATATATACAGGGTGGTTTTCTGTTGAAGGGAAGGGGCTTTGAATACGATGCGAAGTATGGTGTCCCCGGACGTCCGTCTACTGCCAAGGCCATAGAGTTGGTAGCCCGTTTCAATTATACGGATATGAACGATGATCGGGCTGAAATTTATGGGGGAGAAGAAAAGGATTTGTCGTTGGGAGTAAATTTCTATTTGAACCAGTATATTGGAGTCAAGGTAAACGGTAGCTATGTGTGGGTTGGCCCACATTGCAATGCATTCTACCAGAAAAACTTTTTCTTGGCTCAGGCTCGTCTTCAATATATTTTCTGATTAATTCGTTTGTTTGTAAATGCCTTTGTGTTCCAACCAAAACACAAAGGCATTTTTTATAGGGTATTTTTAGTACTGATTTTAAAGAGGAAAGGCAATAAAAATCCCTGTATTTTCCGCTTCGAAAGGGAAGAATACAGGGATGAAGACAGCAACAATACGTTGCTCATTGTACACAATTACTGCAATTGTATTTCTTTGATTGCTTCAATCAGCTGGCGGAAATCATCGGGGTGTACATCTCCAATGTTACCGATACGGAAGGTATCCGCTTGTGAGATTTTACCCGGATAAATCACAAATCCTTTTGCTTTCAGCTTGGTATAGAAGTCTTTGAAGTTGAATTCCGCATTCGGATAATAGAAGGAAGTAATAACGGGTGACTGTTCTTCATCGGGAAGCAGAGTCTTGAATCCTAAGCTTCTCATTCCTTCTACCAGCACGCGGTGATTTTCGCTGTAACGGGCATGACGTGCGGCAACTCCTCCTTCTTCTTTCAGTTCGTTCATGGCTTGCATGAAAGCGCGTACCACATGCGTAGGTGAGGTAAAACGCCATTTGCCATGTCCTTTCTCCATGGTTTCCCATTGGTCGTATAAGTCGAGAGACAAGGAACGTGCTACGCCTTTGCACTGCTCAAGTAAGGAGCGACGGGCAATGATAAATCCGAATCCTGGTACTCCCTGGATACATTTGTTGGCGCTGCTGATCATGAAGTCAATTCCTAATGCAGCCATGTCGATGGGTACTCCGCCGAAACTGCTCATTGCGTCTACAATCAGTACCTTATGATGTTTTTTTACGATGCGGGCAATTTTTTCGATGGGATTCAGTACGCCGGTGGTAGTTTCGCAATGTACTACTGACACGTGGGTTACCTCCGGATGTGCCTGCAGATAAGCTTCAACCTGTGCCGGATCGACTGCCTGAGTTTCTTCAAACTTCATTACATGGCAGTTCAGGTGATAATATTCGGCAATGACTCCCATGCGTTTTCCGTAGGCTCCGTTGGCTGCTACCAGCAGATGGTCCTCAGGGCGTATCACTGAGCCAAGTGTAGCTTCTACGCAGAAACTTCCGCTTCCTTGCATCAGAACGGCGGTATATTCTTCAGGACGGCTGCAGGCCAGTTCTACCAGTTCTTTGCGGATAACTTCTACTATTCCTACGTTGTAATCTTCATCCCATGTGCACCAGTCGCTCATCATGGCTTGTTTTACAGTTTCACTTGTGGTCAGAGGGCCAGGAGTCAGTAATAAATAAGGTCTCATATCTTGTTGTTTTTTTATGTTTACGTGATAAATTTATTCGTTTGCCATACGGGCGTTGATACATTCAATCAGGGCTGGAAGTTCTTTGATGCTGTCCACTACATAGTGAGCACCGGCTGCATACATGCGGTTTCTTACTTCACTCATGCGGCTTTTCAGTTCTTCTTCCGGAAGTGCCTGTACTTCTTCTTCGGTAAGTCCCATTTCGTTACTTCCTAAAATTACGCCTACTGTCCATACTCCGGCGTTGAGTCCTTCCTTGATGTCGGAAATGGTATCTCCGTATTTCAGTACCGAAAAACGTGAAGGCACGGCAAGGTCGCACATGTTCTTGTAAATCATGTAAGGATATGGGCGTCCTGCTGGAAGTCCGTCGGAAGTTACGCAGTTGTCCGGGCTATAGCCTTTGGCAGCAGCTTCGGGAATGACCACATCCATCATTTCTTTGGTGTAGCCTGTGGTGGAGCCAATCTTGATTCCTTTCTGGCGAAGTGTGTCAATAGTTTCAATAACATAAGAGATAGGTCCGGTGTATTCTTTCAGCGTGGCAAAAAGCAACCGCTGGAATTCAGCGTATCGTCCCTGTACGTCATTTTCGTTGTACGGACGGCCATACTTTTCCTGGAATTTCTCTCCGATGCGTGTCATCTGAAAGAGCGCGCGTACGTGATCAATCTTGGTCAGTCCCATTGGGCGGCGTGCTTCTTCTGCTGTGATTTCAATACCTATTGCACGGAAGCTTTCAATGAAAGCAGATACAGGTGCAAAACATCCATAGTCGACGGCAGTTCCTGCCCAGTCCATAATTACACATTCAATCTTTTTCATATTGCAGTAGTTGTTAAACAAATTTTCGTATTGGTTATTTCTTGATTTTCGAGGTTGGAGGTTTCCAGCGCTTTATGGTGGCTGGAAGGAGTTTGCGGGGTATTGCGTTTCCGGTTCTTTTCTACAAGGATGTAGATAAACGAGCCGACAAAGGCAATACAGCAAGCGGTGCCTATATAGACGCTCATCTGGTTGTAGAAATCTGCCCAGTGGATATGTGAGGCATAGAATTCCTTGAAGAACAAGAGAGCAAGTGTACCCATGTAGCCAATGAAGTCGATGGTGATGATGAAGAAGCCCACATTACCTTTGATTTTAAAGCACGCGATGAAGCGTTCAAAGAATATGGTCTGGAAACTCAGGTAGGCAATGTCCAGGCAGAGACTTTGCAGGAAAAGCCAGATGGTGGTGGGCAAGGCTACTTCGTGGAAGTTAGCTCCTAAGAAGGCGAGTGTACCCATTCCCATGATGGAAAGTATCAGCAGAATGCACAGCACCCGCAGGTGGTTATATGTTGTAGCAAGCAAGGCAAAGGCTGCCAGCATGACGAAAGTAGCGATGCTGTCAATTTGTGCGAATGCCCATGAGGATACGGTGCTCACATCGATGATACAGACAATGAAATCTTCTTTGATGTCGCGCTGCACGGTTAAAAGCAGGTTGGCTCCGAATAGCAGTATGAGCAGCGGCATGAATTTGCGGAACAGTTCCCATCGTTGCTGACCGTTGAGGGTGACTCGTACGGAGCGTGAAGCGATGTCTTCTGCCGTTGGTGCCGGAAATTTGGTCATCATCCATCCGGTGAAGCATAATAGAGGGAATGCGAGGGCGCCGATGAGTGCAGGCATCCAAAACTCACTGACATGGAGTGAATTCAGGGCGTATAGTCCGAGCGATTTGGCAACTCCCGAACTAAGTGCCATGCTGACTCCCATGATGCTGGCTAGAAAATCGGTGGTACGTCTTCCTTCTAAAAAGCTGAAAATCACGCCCCACATACATCCTAATGAAAGTCCGTTGAAAAATAAGGCAACAATATTGAAAGGAATTGGCAGTAATCCAAAAGCTAATAAGGAAATTTCAGAAAGTGCAGCCGATCCGATAATGAACTTTAATCTCCCTTCTGGCTTTAATTCTGAAATGTATTTGATTCCTAAAAGTTTGGCAAATACATAGCCTATTAGTTGTACGATACTTACTGCTATCTTATAATCCATTCCCATTATTTGCAGACCTTCAAATTCTGCTGCGGTAAATGGTTTACGAAGTGCGTACACCAGTGAATAAGATAAAAGGGCAGTTGTTCCGGCCCATAAGACAAATGCAATATCCGATAATTTTTTATGTTTGCTTCTTTGCTCCATTTTTTAGTGAGATTCATTAAATTCGATGGCAAAGCTACGGGGGGAACGAATCTGAAAAAATTAATTTATGATGTATAATAGCGGATTTTTATAATGCTTTATAATGTCATATTAATATTATATTTATGAAACAGCTTTGTAAAATTCGTTACACGAATGTAATTTGAGGAGTAGAAAAAAGCCTTTATCCCATTTTTCTGTTTGTTATTTTGTTTCTATGAGGAAATATTTTTTTGCAAACCTCGGGTAGAAAATCTCGTAACGTTTCCATTGTTTTTATGTTTTCCTTCGGCAAAACGTATGTTTCCGCCGTTCGAACCGTACGTCTCTCGTTGCGGAACCGTAGGTTTTTCGTAGCGGAAACGTAAAAAGTTCCTCCTTGTCCGTGTAAAAACTCCGTTCCGTTTGCCGGACTTTGTGCGCAGTTTCAGGCTTTGCAGCTATTTTTTTCAGTCTTTCGTGAAACTTTCCCTGCATCCATTCGCGCACACGTACGCGCACGCACGAATTATATAATGTAGGGTATTTCACACGGATTTCCATATTGCAATAAAAAACATGCTTTATAGCATAAAGTAAATCAGGGAGTTAGACAAGAACCTGAAAAAATCCTGCAAAAAAGTATGCAGTAAAAGTTGCATGAACGGAAAAAGTCTGTACCTTTGCAACCGCTTTCGAGAGGGAGAGCCGCTGAATATGACAGACTGAGTGAAGCTTTAGGCTACGGAAGAGAGTGCTGACTGCTGCACCGAGTATCTTACCTTGCGGATGTGCAAGGGAGCGAGAAAGGATAAGCCGCACGCCTTCTGAAAACCTTCTGAAAAATTTTTTCAAAAAAAACTTTCGAAAAAATTTGGAGGTTACGAAAAAACGCCTTACCTTTGCAAACGCTTTCCCGCTGAAACGGGAGCTTGAGAAAAGATAGTTCTTTGAAAGACTTTAGATAAACAGACTAGGATGTAGTACAAGAAGTAGTCCTGTATATAATGTATATATGGGATGAACGGAAGACAACCGTCAATAACCCTTGGAAACAAGGAAAATGAAAAAAATCGGTTTCCTGAACAGAGACAAAACATACCCGAAAGGGTAGTAAAAATATTTTACAATGAAGAGTTTGATCCTGGCTCAGGATGAACGCTAGCTACAGGCTTAACA